>CHCFR05602__coassemble_94_pt1 | contig 195933 bp, 158 predicted proteins | sample CHCFR05602__metabat2_low_PE_021 | metagenome-assembled genome bin CHCFR05602 | reverse complement strand
GTGACGACCCTCTCGGGCGGCGACATCACGCACGCCGTGCCCGACAATACGGGTTACATCACCGAGGGACAGCTGTTCCTGCGCAACGACTCGGATACGGGAAAGGTCATCGTGGACCCGTTCCGCTCGCTGTCGCGACTCAAGCAGCTGGTTATCGGCAAGAAGACGCGCGAGGACCACTCGCAGGTGATGAACGCCTGCGTACGTCTGTATGCCGATGCCGCAAATGCCAAGACCAAACTCGAGAACGGATTCGACCTGTCGGATTACGACGAGCGTGCGTTGAAGTTCGCGCACGACTACTCGGAGAAGCTGCTCTCGATCGACGTCAACATGGAGATCGACCGCATGCTCGACACGGCATGGCACCTCTTTGCCGAGTACTTCTCGAAGGAGGAGGTTGCAATCAAGGCCGACCTTATTGCAAAGTATTGGAAAGCGTAACGACTTATGGCAATCAAATTTCAGTATAACAAGACTTCGCTGGGCGAGCTGGGCAAACAGCTCAAGATGCGGCAGACGGCGCTCCCTACAATCAAGAGCAAGGAGTCGGCGCTGCGCTCCGAGGTGAAGAAGGCGCGCGACACGGCGCGGGATTTCCGCCGTCGTCTCGATGCGCTGACGGCGGAGTACGACTACATGGCGGCGCTGTGGGGCGAATTTGATTGTAGCCTGCTGCGCGTGGCCGATGTCGAGCTGGCGACGCAGAAGATTGCCGGCGTACGCACTCCCGTATTGGAGGATGTGGTCTTCGAGGAGAAGGCCTACGATCTGTTTTCGTCGCCCGTATGGTATGCCGACGGCATCGATCTGCTGAAGCGGGCGGCACGTCTGGGTATAGAGTGTGAGGTCTACAATCGCAAGATGGAGCTTTTGGACTACTCGCGCCGCAAGACTACCCAGAAGGTGAATCTCTATGAAAAGGTGCAGATCCCGGGTTACGAGGATGCCATACGTAAGATCAAGCGATTTATGGAGGACGAGGAGAACCTCACGAAATCGGCTCAGAAGATTGTGAAAAACCGTCAACAACAGGCTGCGGAGGGGTCTATGCTATGATAGTTAAGATGTCGCGATACGATTTTGTGCTCTTTGCGGAGCAGAGCGACGACTTTTTGGCGCGTCTGCGCCATACGGGTCTCGTGGATATCACGGCCACGGGATGGGAACCCACGGAGCAGGATAGGCAGCTGTTGACCGATATCGAGAACTACCGCAAGGCGGTGGCGCATCTCGAGACATTCGGTCACTCGGAGTCGATGCGCAAGGGAGCCGCTCCATACGCCGACGGCGCGCAGGCCTATGCTGCGTATGCCGATGCACAGCAGCGCAAGGCGGCACTCACGGCCGACGTGGCGCGTCTGACGAAGATGGCCGACGAGATCGAGCCGTGGGGCGAGTTCTCGGTCGATAGAGGCGCTTCGCTCTCGCGTGCAGGTGTGGTGCTGCGTTACTTTACGGCGCAACCCTCGACTTTCGATGCCTCGCAGGCCGAGTGGGGCGAGCGTTATACCCTCGCCGAGATAAACCGTACCCCGTCAACCGTATATTTTGTCGTGGCGGCGGCGCCCGACGAGGAGGTGTCGATCGACGCTCAGGAGATAAAGGCTCCGGCGATGGATTACCGCGCGGCACGTGCAGAAGCGGCCAAGGCTCAAGCTTCGATCGCCGATCTGGACGAGGTATACTCGCGTTGTGCGGCCAGTGTGGATGCCATACGTTCCGAGCTGCACGAGATGACGGTGCGCATGCAGAATGTGAAGATACGCGGCACGGCCACGGAGGCTGCTGACGGCTCGCTCATCGTCATGGAGGGATGGGCCGAGAAGGAGACCTCGGCGCGTGTGGACGCCCTTCTGGAGGAGTATCCCAACGTGGTATATATCAAGGAGGATCCCACGCCGGAGGACGATACGCCGGTCAAACTGAAGAACAACCGTTTCGCGCGGGTGTTCGAGCTTATCGGGTCGCTCTATGCGCTGCCCAAGTACGGCACGCTGGATCTGACGCCCTTCTTCGCGCCGTTCTACATGCTGTTCTTCGCCATCTGTCTCAACGATGCCGGTTACGGACTTATCCTTCTGCTGGCAGGTCTGCTGCTTCTGAAGAAGGGCGGCGCAAGCCTTCACCGTGCGGCATGGCTTACGATCATCTGCGGCGGTGCCACGGTGCTGTTCGGATTCTATTCGAACTCGTTCTTCGGACTCTCGATATCGAAGGTGCCGATGTTCGCCGGATTCCATTTCCTCAACTTCCAGCAGGATTTCTTCTCCATAGCGCTGGCGTTGGGCGTGGTGCAGATAATGTTGGGCCTGTTGATAAACATCTGTATGACGACACATCTGTTCGGCGTGCGTCATGCGCTCGGTACGCTCGGGTGGTTCCTGCTGATCCTCTCGTGCTGTCTGGCTTCGGGCCTGTCGATGCTCAACGAGGCGTGGGTGATCCCCGGCTTTACGATGGGCTCGCCGGCATTCCTCGCCGTGGCAGGTCTGGGCGTGGTGCTGATGCTCTTCTTCAACTCGCCCGGAAAGAACATATTCGTCAACTTCGGCTCCGGTCTGTGGAATACGTACAATAACGTCACGGGACTGTTGAGCGACGTGCTCAGTTACATACGTCTGTTCGCCATCGGCCTGTCGGGCGGTGTGCTGGCGCTGGTGTTCAACTCTCTGGCGTTGGGTATCACGGGCCTCGACGGTGACCTGTCGGCCACGCCTTGGTGGGCTGTGGCGCTGCAGGTGGTGGGCGCCTCGATCATATTGCTCATAGGTCACGGCATCAACCTCTTCATGTCGACCATATCGTCGCTGGTGCACCCCATGCGACTCACCTTCGTGGAGTTCTACAAGAATGCCGGCTTCGAGATGGCAACACGCGCGTTCGAGCCGCTGCGCGAGCAGGAGAAGTGATACTGATGTAAGGCGGCAGATGACCGAACGTAAAAACAATTGAGGCAGACAAGTCATAAAAGGTATATAAGGCAGACAATGACAAATTCCGGAAGCGGGGTTTTGTAGGGAAATGAAGTCTCGGCTTCCGTAATGCAAGGAATAAACATATAAAATTCAATAACACACAAACACAACTATGGAAAATTCAACAGCATTGGTAATGGCCTACGTGGGCGTAGCTCTCATGGTGGGTCTTGCAGGTATCGCATCGGCAGTGGGTACTTCGATCTGCGGTCAGGCGGCAGTCGGCGCCATGAAGAAGAACAGCGGCGCATTCGGTAGCTATATGGCCCTCTCGGCACTGCCGGGCTCGCAGGGTCTCTACGGCTTCGTATGTTTCTTCATGGTGACGAGCATCTACAACATCATCACCCCCGAGATTACGATGCTTCAGGGTGCAGCCGTTCTGGGTATAGGTATTCTGGTCGGCATCGTGAACCTTGCCGCCGCAATCTATCAGGGCAAGGTTTGCGCCAACGGTATCGCTGCCATCGGCAACGGCCACGACGTGATGGGTAAGACGCTTATTCTGGCGGCATACCCCGAGTTGTACGCCATCCTTACCGTTGCGGCTACGTTCCTTATCGCCAGCGCCGTGGCTTAACAGTCAGGCGAGACGACGCGTTATGTGCGGCCTTCCTTGCGGAGGGCCGCACGTCGTTTGTGCAGTATGGTGCGGTTCATGTTTTTTTTGTATCTTTGCGAAGATGATAATGGCCGTGCGGCCGAAAAACAGGATGATGATGAAGATCTTCATGGCGGCTTTGATGATGTGTGCGGGCGTGGCCTCGTGCGGATCGCGTACGACGGGCCGCAGTGCGGCGCTCCCGAAACCGGTGGAGCCCGTAATGTACGGATACAACGTAAAGGCCGTATATCCCCATTTGCGGTCGAGCTATACGCAGGGCCTGCAATATGTCGACGGCGTGCTGTGGGAAGGCACGGGCGAGTGGGGCGAGTCGGTGTTGCAGCGGGTCGATCTCGAGACCGGCAAGGCCGATGTCGTGGTGCGGCTCCCGCGCCGCGAATTCGGTGAGGGCATCACGGTGCTCGGTGACAGCATATACCAGCTGACGTGGACGAACAATACGGTACACATATACAACCGTGAGGGTAAACTTCTGAAGGATGTGCACTACCCGGGTGAAGGGTGGGGACTTACATCCGACGGCAAGAAACTCTACATGTCGAACGGTTCGTCGCAGATCTACCGCATCGACCCCGACGGTTTCCGCCGTGAGGGGAGCGTAACGGTGACGCTGCGCGGCGAACCGGTCAACTATATAAACGAGCTGGAGTGGATCGACAGCCGTATCTGGGCCAATGTCTACACGACCGACTATGTGATGATCATCAACCCCGAGACGGGTGTCGTGGAGGGTGTCGTGGACTTTTCTGGGCTGCTGCCGGCAGAGGATACATTCGACGATACGGATGTATTCAACGGCATAGCATACGATGCCGCCACGGGACGTATCTTCGTCACGGGCAAGCGGTGGAACAAACTCTTCGAAGTGGAGATAGTAAAACGTTAAAGCGATGGACGATCTGAAAAAGGCTCTCGCAGAGCGTATTCTGGTTCTGGACGGTGCCGTCGGCACGGAACTTATGCGTCGCGGCGGCCGTGGCTGTCTTGAGGCCATGGTGCTCGACAACGAGGCGGCCGTGGCGGCCGTGCATGAGAGTTACCTCGATGCCGGTGCCGATATAGTTACGACCGACACGCTGTGTGCCGATGCCCTGTGTCTGGAACATTACGGGCTTTCGGAGCGGTCGTATGATATTGCGCGCCGCGCGGCGGAGATCGCACGCGCCTGCGTGGAGCGTTATTCGGCCGGATCGCGGCGCCGTTTTGTTGCCGGTTCGGTCGGGCCTTCGACACGTAACATATCGTTGGCCAATGACGTTACGGAGGAGCAGTTGGGCGATGTCTACGAGACGGTTATCCGAGGGCTGTTGGACGGGGGCGTGGATCTTATACTCGTGGAGACGGTGATGGATTCGCGCAATGCGTCGATCGCCGTGGAGCGGTGCCGTCGGTTGAATGCAGAGATTCCAATAGCGGTCTCGGCCGTGCTGTCGCGTCTGGAGGGGCGTGTGGCAAACGGCGCGCCGATTGCAACATTCCTCAAGGAGCTGCCGATGGATGATATAGCTCTCGTCGGGTTCAACTGTTCGAGCTCGCCGCGGGCAATGGGCGCATCGCTGGAGACGTTGGCCGCGGAGTGTGACAAACCCATCGTGGCATATCCTGCGGCCGGGGAGCCTGCCGTCGGCGCCGAGGCTTTCGCCCGCGGCATGGAGGAGTTCTGCCGCAAGGGGATGGTGAACATCGTCGGCGGATGCTGCGGTACGACCCCGGAATACATATCACGGCTTTCGAGCATGGCGTCACGGTACGCCCCGCGCACATTCGCTCTCTGAGCGGCAGGTTGACTTACACGTAAGGATTTACAATCGTAAGATATGGATACCATAGATTTTCGTCGCAGATTGCACAGCCATCCCGAACTCTCGTTCGAGGAGCACGGCACGGCGGCCTTCATCTCTTCGGAGCTGTCGAAGGAGGGTATCGAAAACCGTCCGATAGCCTCGACGGGCGTGTTGGCACGCATCGAGGGACGCCGCGGCAATCCGAAGCGGTGTGTGGTGCTGCGTGCCGATATCGACGCGCTGCCAATATGCGAGATGACGGGTGTGGAGTGGGCCTCGCAGAACAAGGGTGTCATGCACGCCTGCGGCCACGACTGCCATGCGGCCGTGCTGTACGGGGTGTTGAAGCGTTTGAAGGCCGATCCCGATTTCGAGGGCACGCTCTTCGGGCTGTTCCAGCCTGCCGAGGAGAAGGACCCGGGCGGGGCGTCGCTCGTGCTGGCCGAGAAACCGTTCGAGGGCTATGATGTTGCGGCCGTTATCGGCGAGCATGTCGATGCCGACCTCGAGGTGGGGGAGATAGGTTTCTGTCCGGGCAAGTTCATGGCCTCGGCCGACGAACTGCACTTTAAGGTCAAGGGCGTAGGCGGGCATGCCGCCATGCGTGAGCGTATCAAGGATTCGGTTGTGGCGGCTGCAGACCTCATACTGCGTCTGAACCGCCTGAACAGTGACGTATGCGTCGTGTCGATAGGCCACGTCGCGGCCGACGGTGCCACCAACGTCATTCCCGAGCAGACGGTGTGCGACGGTACGATGCGTACCTTCGACGAGAACCTGCGTGCGCGCGTCAAGCAGATGATTGCGCACATCGCCGAGGAGATAGAGTACAAGTACGACGTCGAGATCGAGAATGACCTGCGCAACGGATATCCGTGCGTCGAGAATGACCGCCGTCTTACGTATGAGGCGATGATGCTGGCCGACAGCAAGGGTTTCGTGGTGAAGGATCTCGATATGCGCACTACGGCCGAGGATTTCGGCTTCTACACGCACGTCTATCCATCGCTATTCTACCGTTTGGGCGTAGGGCGCGCCTCGGGCCGTTCGCATACGGCCACATTCCTTCCCGACGAACGTGCCTTGGCCGTGGGTGAGGAGTTCATGTATGAGCTGGCACTTAATATTTTGAACAAATGAGACAGTCAAGAAGAAGAGAATCGCGCCGCGGTGACCGACAGGAGCCGCGCCGTAGTGTTTCGACACAGGACAGGGCGGGATTCATAGCCGATATGTTTCGGGAGTATCCCGAACGCAGTTTTACCCTCAAGCAGATCACGACGGCTTCGGGCGACGCCTCGCGAGAGAGCCGCTATGCCGTACGTGATATCGTCGAGGCATTGGAGCGTGACGGCATCGTGGAGCGCCGCGGCCGCGACAAGTATCAGCTTTCGACCTCGCAGCTGCCCCGTTACGAGGGCGTGGTCGACATGCTTGCGTCGGGTGCGGCCTATGTCAAGGTCGAGGAGCTGGAGAACGACATATATGTCAGCCACCACAATACGGGCCATGCGTTGGACGGGGACCGCGTCGAGGTGGCGTTGCAGCGTCAGGGCCGCGACGGGGGCCATCCCGAGGGTACTATTACGAAGGTTATCGAGCGCAGCGGAAAGCGTTATGTGGGTGTTGCGGAGGTGAGCCGTCAGGCCGTATTCGTACATCCCGACTCGCGCAAGCTGCCGATGGACATATATTTCTCGCGCAAGGACTGCCCGGGCGTCAACGACGGCGACAAGGTGGTATTCCGCATATCGGAGTGGCGCGACGAGGACCACAGTCCGCGCGGTGTGCTGATCGAGCGTCTGGGCCGCGAGGGCGACAACGACACGGAGATGCACGCCATCATGGCGGAGTTCGATCTGCCGTACAAGTTCGACGCCGACGTCGAGGGTGCCGCCGAGGCCATCACGGGACAGATAACGGAGAAGGATTATGCCGAGCGCCGCGATTTCCGCGGGGTGACGACCTTCACGGTCGATCCGGCCGATGCGAAGGATTTCGACGACGCGCTCTCGATCCGCAAGCTGGAGAACGGTCTCTGGGAGGTCGGTGTGCATATAGCCGACGTTACGCATTACGTACGTCCCGACTCGGTGCTGGACAATGAGGCGCGCGAGCGCGGCACGTCGGTATATCTCGTGGACCGCACGGTTCCGATGCTTCCGGAGCGTCTCTCGAACGAACTCTGCTCGCTGCGTCCGAATGAGGAGAGTCTCTGTTTCTCGGCCGTCTTCACGCTGAACGACGATGCCGAGGTGCAGGACGAGTGGTTCGGCCGCACGGTGATATATTCCGACCGCCGTTTCACATACGCCGAGGCACAGGCGCGTATCGAGACGGGTGTCGGTGACTATGCCGAGGAGATCGGCACGCTGAACCATCTGGCGCAGACGATGCGTCAGCGCCGCTTCAAGAACGGCGCCATCAGCTTCGAGCGCGAGGAGTTCAAGTTTATCCTCGACGAGAAGGGCAAGCCTCTGGGCGTCTACACCAAGGAGCAGAAGGAGTCGAACCAGATGATCGAGGAGTTCATGCTGCTGGCCAACCGCCGCGTGGCGGAGTATTGCGCCTATCGCGTGGAGGGTACGCGCCGCACGGCCCGCACGATGGTATATCGTGTGCATGACGAGCCGAACGAGGAGAAGCTTACGCGTTTCCGTGAGTTTGTGCTGCGTTTCGGATATCAGTTCCGCGCCTCGAAGGGGCGCGCCGTGGCCAAGGCCATAAACCGTCTTGTTGCCGAGGTGAAGGGACGTCCCGAAGCCAACGCCATCTCGATGCTGGCTGTGCGCAGTATGGCCAAGGCATTCTATACGACCGACAATATCGGCCACTACGGACTTGCGTTCAAATACTATACGCACTTCACCTCGCCCATACGCCGTTATCCCGACATGATGGTGCACCGTCTTCTGGCGCGTTATCTTGCGGGCGGGCGCTCGGCCGACAAGAAGGTGCTCGAGGAGCAGTGTGCATACGCTTCGGACCGCGAGGTCGTGGCCGCAGAGGCCGAACGCGCCTCGATCAAGTACAAGATGGTCGAGTTCATGAAGGACAAGATCGGCCAGATGTTCAAGGGCCACGTCTCGGGTATGAGCGAGTGGGGCATATATGTCGAGCTGGAGGAGACACATATCGAGGGTATGGCCTTCCTGCGCGACATAGAGGGCGACTACTACTATTTCGACGAGGTGCGCTTCGAGGTTGTCGGCCGCAATACGGGCCGTCGCCTGACTCTGGGCGACGAGGTGTGGATACGCGTCAAGGGTGCCGACCTGCGCCGCCGGACGCTCGACTTCGAACTTATCGTTGGAAAACGCAACCGGTAGGTGATGTCCGATCTGTCGCAGATATACGAAAAGGCTCGCGCGCGGGAGATGCTCTCGCGCGAGGAGGCCTATCGTCTGTGGGAGGAGGCGCCCATAGATGAACTGGCGGCCGTAGCCGACGAGGTCCGTCGTGCCGCGGTGCCCGATCCCGAGGTCGTGACGTGGCAGATCGACCGCAATGTCAATATCACGAATGTCTGCATCTCGGGCTGCAAGTTCTGTAACTTCCACTGTCCGCCGCATAGGACCGACGAGGCTTTCATAACCACGATCGATGAGTACTGCGAGAAGATAGATCGTATGCTGGAGCTGGGGGGCGACCAGTTGCTGTTGCAGGGCGGTCTGCACCCGAAACTGGACATAACATTCTATGAGGAGCTCTTCTCGACGCTCAAGCATCTCTATCCCAATGTGCGTTTGCACGCTCTGGGACCTCCCGAGGTGGCACACATTGCCCGCATAAGCGGCCTTACGGTGCGTCGTACGCTGGAGCGTCTTGTGGCGGCGGGGCTTGACTCGCTGCCCGGTGCGGGTGCCGAGATCCTTGTCGAGGATGTGCGGCGGCGCATATCGCCCGCCAAGCCGGGCGCGGCGGAGTGGATCGAGGTGATGCACGAGGCCCACATGATGAATCTGCCGACCTCGGCCACGATGATGTACGGCCATGTCGAGACCCCGCGGCAAAGGATCGACCACCTGCTTGCCATACGCGATCTGCAGGCTCGCTGTCCGAAGGGGAATTACGGGTTTCTGGCCTTCATCCCGTGGATCTTTCGCTCGTCGGGCACGCGTCTCGAAAGCGAGGGCGTGCATACGCGCTTCTCACCATTGGAATATGTGCGTGTCATTGCCGTGAGCCGTCTCATATTGTGCAACATACGCAATGTGCAGGCTTCGTGGCTCACCGTCGGCAAGGCTACGGCGCAGCTGGCGCTGCACAGCGGCGCAAACGACATGGGCTCCATCATGATCGAGGAGAATGTGGTTTCGAGCGCCGGCGCACACAACGAGTTCGACGCCGATGGCATACAGCGCGCCATCCGCGAGGCGGGGTTCGTGCCGCGTCTGCGCAACCAGCTCTACGAGTTGCGCGAATATCCCGTACGGCATCAGTAGCGTGCGGCTTATCGCTCGGGCATCAATAATGTGTGGCCGGCTCGGGCATCAATAATGCGCGGCAATCCCGTGCGGGGGCAATAAAAAGTGACGGATGTGCATTAATTGATTAAAATTATTTACCTTTGCACACCGAACCCGACCGTATGGGGCGGGCGCATCGTATTGCGACAAAAATAAACAACATATACCGATTATGAAGATTACAAGAGAACAGCGTGATCAGAATATCTCGTTACTGAAGGTTCTGGTCGACGAGAAGGATTATGGCGAGGCTGTCGACAAGATGCTTCGCGACTACAAGCGCAAGGCCAACATCCCGGGATTCCGTCCGGGTATGGTCCCCATGGGCGTCATACGCAAGATGTACGGCAAGGGCGCCGTGGCCGAGCAGTCGTACCGCACCGCCTCGAACGCCGTCTTCGAGTATCTCCAGAAGGAGGGCATCGACTATGTGGGTGATGTGATCCCGTCGGAGGAGCAGGGCGATTTCGACTTCGACAACAATACCGAGCATGAGTTCATCTTCGAGATAGGCGAGGCCCCCGAGGTCAACATAGAACTCTCGGAGAAGGACGAGCTTACGTACTACAAGATAAAGATCGACGAGAAGATGCACGCGGCCTTCAAGGACAACTACCTGCGTCGTTACGGCCGTCTGGTCGATGTCGACGCCGTAGAGAAGGACGAGGCCCTGACGGTTGTACTCGACAACGGCGACATGCGCATCGAGGATGCCTACGTGGGCCTTATCTCGATGAGCGACGAGGAGCGCAAGCCCTTCATCGGCAAGAAGGTGGGTGACAAGATGGAGGTCGATGTGAACGAGCTCTACAAGACCCCTTCGCAGCGCGCCGCCGTGCTTCAGGTCAAGGAGAACGAGCTTGAGGGTGTGAATCCCAAGTTCGAGCTCGAGATCAAGCAGATCCGCCGTTTCGCAAACCCCGAGCTCAACGAAGAGTTCTTCAAGATGGCCTTCCCTTCGGGTGAGGTCAAGAACGAGGCTGAGTTCGACACCTTCATCGACGGCCAGATCGAGACGGAGCTCAAGCGTGAGTCGGACTACATGTTCACCATCCGCGTGCGCAACTTCATCATGGAGAAGGCTGGTGTGAAGATGCCGGAGGAGTTCCTCAAGCGTTGGCTCTATGTGATCAACGAGGGCAAGTTCACGAAGGAGGAGATCGAGAAGGATTTCGCGGGCTTCGTCAAGATGTTCACGTGGAACTATCTGCAGAAGCACTTCATCAAGGAGGGCAATCTGAACGTAACGGCCGAGGAGGCCGAGGCCGAAGCCAAGGAGTTTGCACGTGCGCAGTTCATGCAGTACGGCATGCCGTCGGCTCCCGACGAGATGGTCGACAACTTCGCAAAGCAGATTCTGGCAAACAAGGAGCAGTCGCAGAAGATCTACGAGAAGCTCTACGAACTCAAGGTCGTCGACTATGTGAAGTCGAAGATCAAGGTCACGACCAAGACGGTAACGTCGGAGGAGTTTGCCAAACTGGCGCAAGAGGAGTAATATTTGACAAAATATTCTGGATATGGGCTCTGGGCGTAATGTTTGCAGAGTCCATTTTTTGATTGTGGAGGCCGATGCGGCGCCGCATTACGGCGCTGCGGTTTCCGGACGAAAAATATTCTGATATGAGCGAATTTGAGAAATATGCACGCGGACACCGCGGCATCAGCAGCCTTGCGCTGCACGACTTCCAGTCGGTGCAGTCGGCCTACGTCTCGCCGACGATAATCGAGGAGCGACAGTTGAACGTGGCCACGATGGATGTCTTCTCGCGATTGATGATGGATCGCATCATCTTCCTCGGGGCCCCCATCTACGACGATGCGGCCAACATCATACAGGCACAGCTGCTGTTTCTCGAGTCGGTCGACCCGACGAAGGATGTGCAGATATACATCAATTCGCCGGGCGGTTCGGTGACGGCGGGTCTCGGTATCTACGATACGATGCAGCTTGTCTCGTGCGACGTGGCGACCATCTGTACGGGGCTGGCCGCGTCGATGGGGGCCGTGCTGCTTACGGCGGGCGCCGCAGGCAAGCGTTCGGCGCTGCCGCATTCGCGCGTGATGATACATCAGCCGCTGGGCGGTGTGCAGGGTCAGGCCTCGGATATAGAGATCACGGCGCGCGAAATAGCCAAGACCAAACGCGAGCTGTACGAGATTCTGGCACACCATTCGGGTGCTGACATTGCACGTATAGAGCATGACGCCGACCGTGACTATTGGATGACGGCGGCCGAGGCCAAGGAGTACGGACTCATAGACGAAGTGCTCACCAAACGCAACAATAAGGAGTAACTATGCCTAATACACGAGGATACAAGGATAAGACGACGAATCGCGGCGGCGAGGATTGCTGCTCGTTCTGCGGCGCCAAGCGCAGTGATGTGCCCATACTGTTTCAGGGTATGGACGGCGCGAATATATGCAGCAATTGTGTCGAACGTGCGCACGAGATGCTCGTCGAGAGCAAGGCCGTGGCGTCGGAGCGCCGCGGCAAGGGACCCCAACTGAAGATGGAGGAGCTGCTCAAGCCGCAGCAGATAAAGGAGTTTCTGGATCAGTACGTCATCGGTCAGGACGATGCCAAGCGATATATGTCGGTTGCCGTCTACAACCACTACAAGCGTCTGCTGAGCCGTGAGGCCAACGGGGGCAAGGATGTCAAGGATGGCACCGCGAAGGACGATGTGGAGATCGACAAGTCGAACATAGTGCTCGTGGGTCCCACGGGTACGGGTAAGACGCTTATGGCACGGACGATAGCCCGCCTGCTGAAGGTGCCATTCACGATCGTCGACGCCACGGTTCTCACCGAGGCGGGATATGTGGGCGAGGATGTGGAGAGCATTCTGTCGCGTCTGTTGCAGGTTGCCGACTATGATGTCGCGGCGGCCGAGAAGGGTATAGTCTTCATCGACGAGATAGACAAGATTGCGCGCAAGAGCGACAACCCGAGCATCACGCGCGACGTCTCGGGCGAGGGCGTGCAGCAGGCCCTGCTGAAGATTCTGGAGGGTACGATAGTGAATGTGCCGCCGCAGGGCGGGCGCAAGCATCCCGACCAGAAGTTCATTCAGGTAAATACGAAGGATATACTCTTTATCTGCGGCGGTGCGTTCGACGGCATCGAGAAGAAGATCGCACAGCGTCTAAATACGCGCGCAATCGGCTACGGCGTGCAGAACGGCTCGACGGTCGACCGCAACAATCTGATGAAGTACATCATGCCGCAGGACCTCAAGTCGTACGGTCTGATTCCGGAGTTGGTGGGACGCTTGCCCGTGCTGACATACATGCAGCCGCTGTCGAAACAGGCGCTGCGTTCGATTCTGACCGAGCCGCGCAATGCCATCGTAAAGCAGTACGTGCGTCTTTTCGCCATGGATGGAGTGGAGCTGCATTTCGACGAGGATGTGCTGGATTACATCGTCGACAAGGCCGATGAATACAAACTCGGGGCGCGCGGCCTGCGTTCGATATGCGAGGCCATCATGATCGACGCCATGTACGATGTGCCGTCGTCGGGGCAGAAGCGTTTCGACGTGACGCTCCCATACGCGAAAAAGAAGATCGAAGGGTCGAATTTTTTGGAGCTTAAGCGGGTAGGATAAGATTTTTTAGATTATATTTGTAAAAGGCAACGCGGTAAGCCTTAAACCGCGCGGCAGCGTGCGGGAGGAGTGATCTTCCCGTATGCGTATAGGCGTGGGGGGGGTAAGGCGCGCCGTGCATGACGTATGCGGCGTGTCGTTTGGGAGAGGTTGTCGTACAGGCAGGCGCCGCCCCACAAAATAAAGATGCATATTTTATAATACGGAACACATATGTTTGCTAACTCTAAACTGAACAGGGCGGCCGACAATATCCGCATATTGGCGGCCTCTACGGTCGAAAAAGCCAAGTCGGGACACCCGGGCGGAGCCATGGGCGGTGCTGATTTCATCAATTTGCTATATGCCGAGTTTCTGCGTTACGATCCCGAGGATCCGTCGTATCCATTCCGCGACAGGTTTTTCCTCGATCCGGGCCACATGTCGGCCATGCTCTATTCGGTGCTGATGTTGGCTGGCTTCTACACGGCCGATGACCTGAAGACGTTCCGTCAGTGGGGCAGCATTACGCCCGGGCATCCCGAAGTGGATGTCATGCACGGTGTGGAGAACACCTCGGGCCCGCTGGGTCAGGGCCATGCCATGGCGCTGGGCGCAGCCATCGCCGAGCGGTTCATGGCGGCACGTTTCGGCGAGTGGATGGAGCACAAGACCTATGCCTTCATCTCGGACGGCGCCGTGCAGGAGGAGATCTCGCAGGGCGTGGGCCGTATAGCGGGACATCTGGGATTGAGCAACCTGATCATGTACTACGACTCGAACAACGTGCAGCTCTCGACCAAGGTCGATGAGGTGGACAATGAGGATGTTGCGGCCAAGTACCGCGCATGGAACTGGCACGTGATCACGGTCGATGGCAACGATGTGGAGCAGCTGCGTGCGGCTCTTGTCGAGGCCAATGCCCAGACCGAGAAGCCGACGATTATCATCGGCCACTCGGTTATGGCCAAAGGTGCCGTAGGTGCCGACGGACGCAGTTTCGAGGGGTGTGTCTCGACGCACGGACAGCCTCTGTCGGGAGCCGGAGCCGATCTGGCGGCTACCATACGCCATCTGGGCGGCGATGAGGAGGACCCGTTCAAGGTCTTCGCCGAGAGCCGCGAGATATACGAGACGCGTCGCTGCGAGTTGAAGATGTGGGCGGCGCAGCGCCGCAAGACCGAGGCGGCATGGCGTGCCGAGAACCGCGATCTGGCGCGTAAGCTGACACGGTTCCTTTCTGGTGAGATACCCGAAATAGACTACAACAAGATAGAGATGAAGCCGGATATCGCGACCCGCGCCGCTTCGTCGACGATGCTCGGAGTGTATGCCGAGAAGGTGGACAACATGATCGTGGCGTCGGCCGACCTGAGCAACTCTGACAAGACGGACGGCTTCCTGAAGAAGACCAAGGCCTTCACCAAGGGTGACTTTACGGGTCAGTTCTTCCAAGCGGGCGTGTCGGAGTTGACGATGGCGTGCGTGATGAACGGAATGGCGCTGCATGGCGGCGTTATCCCTGCGTGCGGAACATTCTTCGTCTTCTCGGACTACATGAAGCCGGCGGTACGTCTGGCGGCTCTCATGCGTCTGCACGTGATATATATCTGGACGCACGACTCGTTCCGTGTGGGTGAGGACGGCCCTACGCACCAGCCCATAGAGCATGAGGCGCAGATACGCCTTATGGAGCATCTGCGCAACCACCGCGGCGAGCGTTCGATGGTTGTGCTGCGTCCGGCAGACTGCGAGGAGACCGTCGTGGCATGGCAGTATGCCCTCTCGGAGCAGCGTCCCGTGGCGTTGATCCTCTCGCGCCAGAACATAAAGAACCTTCCGGCCCTGCGTTTGAGCCGCCGCGACGAGGCCAAGCAGGCGGTAAAGGGCGCTTATACGGTTATGGATGCAGCCAAGGCGCAGGTCGTGCTTCTGGCATCGGGTTCGGAGGTAGCTACGCTCGTCGAGGGCGCCGAACTACTGATGAAGGATGGCATCCCTGTGCGCGTTGTGAGCGTTCCGAGCGAGGGACTGTTCCGCGACCAGCCAAAATCGTATCAGGAGAGCGTCCTGCCGCGTGATGTCGTACGCTACGGCATGACGTCGGGTCTGTCGGTCAACCTGCTCGGGCTTGTGGGAGAGAACGGCCGTATCCACGGCTGCGACCACTTCGGATACTCGGCTCCGTACAAGGTGCTCGACGAGAAGTTCGGGTACAACGGCGCTACGGTATATGAGGAGGTGAAGGCTCTGATCAAGGGCTGAATGTCCGGCGGAGGCAGTCGCTCCGCCCAAGACGAAATCCGTATGTAATAAAACGATAAACCACAGATGTATAAACATATAAAACTGCACGACAAGACCTTTCGTGTAATGATCCCCGCCGAGGATATCGACGCGGCGGTTGAACGTGTGGCCGAGAGGCTGAATCATGACTATGCGGGTCGCACGCCCGTCTTCCTCGGGGTGTTGAGCGGCGCCTTCCTCTTTCTGAGCGATCTGGTGCGCAAGACCGACTTCAACAGCCAGCTGGCCTTCGTCAAGATCTCGTCGTATGAGGGGACGCAGTCTACGGGTAAGGTGCAGCAGCAGATGGGTGTCGACTTCGATATCGAGGGCCGCGACATCATCATCGTCGAGGATATCGTCGAGACGGGCCACAGCATGAACTACCTGCTGGCACACCTGCGTGCGAAGAAGCCTGCCAGCATAGCCATCTGTACGCTCTTCTTCAAGCCCGACAAGTTCCTGTACGAGTATCCGATCGACTATGCGGCCTTCTCGATAGGCAACGAGTTCATCGTGGGCTACGGACTGGACTACGACCAGCTGGGGCGTAACCTGAAGGATATATATGTCATCGACAACGAGTAACAGCGATATTCTGGATGGCGGCCGCCGGCTGCCTCTGGTGGAGGATTTCTATACGATACAGGGCGAGGGTTACCATACGGGCAAGCCGGCATATTTCATCCGCTTGGGCGGGTGCGACGTCGGGTGCAAGTGGTGCGATGCCAAGTACACGTGGAATCCGCGCATATATCCTCCCGTAGATGTGGAGACGGTCGTGGCGCGGGCCAAGGCGTGCGCCGCGCAGTCGATCGTAATCACGGGCGGCGAACCGCTGTTATACCCGTTGGGGCCGCTCACGGCGCGGTTGCGCGAAGAGGGTCTGGAGATATTTCTCGAGACATCGGGTACGCACCCCTTCAGCGGCGAGTTTGACTGGGTGTGTCTCTCGCCGAAGCGTCAGCATCCACCTCTGGACGAGGCGTTCGGACGGGCGCATGAGCTGAAGGTGATAATCGAGTCGGAGCAGGACTTCGCGTGGGCCGAGGAGAATGCGCGTCGCGTAGGACGTTACTGCCGTCTCTACCTGCAGCCCGAGTGGAGCCGTTACGAGGCCGTTCTGCCTGCGATTGTGGAGTATGCCAAGGCGCATCCGCGTTGGAGCATATCGGTGCAGACGCATAAATTCATGCATATACCCTGACGGGCGTATGTCCGGCGGGGAGAAGGGATCAAGTGATGGACAGGAAGGTGAGTCGCAAGATATGGTTGGGCATCACGGCCGTGATATTCGTATATACGGCTGTGCTGACGGTGCGTAACCTCATCACGGTGATCAAGGTCGAGCACCGCATCGGACGTCTGGAGGATCAGCAGGAGATGTTCCGCCAGCGTATAGAGCAGGACAGCACGATGCTTGAAAGGCTGAAATATGACGAATATCTTGAGCAGTATGCCCGCGAAAAATTCCACATGCAGCGCAGCGACGAACACGTCTATATAATGGAGGATTAGTCCTGCCGTCGTAGAGGGGGAGCCGGTGCAGGCTGCGCGTGAGGGATAAGGAGTATGGAATAACAACGGGGGACGAGCCGTCGCGGTCGTCCCCCGTTTATCGTTGATGCGCCGGTGTTACAGTACGTTGCTCAGCATGGGGAATATGCGCAGCAGCGCCTCGATAACGTGGTTGCGGTTGGCGTTTTCGCGCAGAATGAGCAGCACGGTGTTGTCACCGGCGATCGTGCCCAGAATCTCGGGACAGTCGAGGTTGTCGATGGGGACCGAGATGGCGCTCGCATATCCCGATTTGGTCTTCAGCACACCGAGGTTGCCCGAGAAGGTGAGACCCGTGATGTTGTCGGAGATGTTCGACGATATGTTAATTTCGTGGTTGGCCGTATTCGGCAGTACGTAGATGTATCCCTTGCTTTTGTGGGGGACCTTGGCGACGTTCATGAACTTCAGGTCACGCGAGAGAGTGCTCTGCGTTATCTCCACGCCGCACTCGCGCAGGCGCGTGATGAGTTCGTCCTGCGAGCCGATCAGCTCGCTGCGGATGATCTTGCGGATGGTAGCGAAACGTTGTGTTTTCTGATTCATAGCCCAATTATCAACATATTTATGCAAAAGTAACGCATATTTTTCATATTTCCAAAATAAGTTGTTATTTTTGTAAACCGAATGTGTAAAAATCTTTGCAACGACAACATATCTATGCAGAATAAGAGACGAGCGGTTCTGGTATTGCAGGACGGAACCCGATACGAAGGATGGTCGTTCGGATACGAGGCTCCGGTAGCCGGCGAGGTGGTCTTCTACACCGCCATGACGGGTTATGTGGAGAGCCTGACCGACCCTTCATACAAGGGGCAGATACTTGTGCCCACATATCCCCTTATAGGGAATTACGGCGTGCCGTCGGCCGAACGCGACCAGTGGGGCATCGAGAAGTTCTACGAGTCGGACCGCATACATTGCTCGGCGTTGGTCGTATCGTACTATTCCGACGAGTACAGCCATTGGAATGCCGTGAAGAGTCTGGGCGAGTGGCTGCGCGAGCAGCATGTGCCGGCAATATACGGTGTCGATACGCGTGCCGTCACGCAGCGCCTGCGTGAGAGCGGTTCGATGTTGGGCCGCATAGAGTTCGAGGGCGAGGCCGTGCCCGAGTTCTACGACCCGAATGTGGACAACGTCGTGGCGCAGGTCTCGTCGCGCGAGCGTCGTGTCTACGGGGACGGCCCATATCGCGTGGTCGTGGTCGACTGTGGTGTCAAGTACAATATTCTGCGTTGTCTGTTGCGTCGTGGCGCAACGGTTATACGCGTGCCGTGGGACTACGACTTCTCGCAGGAGGATTATGACGGGCTTTTCCTCTCGAACGGCCCGGGCGACCCGTCGCAGTGCGGCGAGACGATCGCACACATAGCCGCGGCGTTGCAGGACGATCGCCCGATCATGGGTATATGTCTGGGCAACCAGCTTCTGGCGCGTGCTGCGGGGGCATCGACATACAAGCTCAAGTACGGCCACCGCGGCCATAACCAGCCGGTGATGGTGCCGGGTACGAACCGCTGCTTCATCACGTCGCAGAACCACGGTTTTGCCATCGACGACCGTACGCTGCCCGAGGATTGGGAGACGCTGTTCGTGAATGTCAACGACGGCACGAACGAGGGCATACGCCACCGCAGCAAGCCCTTCTTCTCGACGCAGTACCATCCCGAGGCGTCGAGCGGTCCGGTCGATACGGAGTATCTGTTCGACGAGTTCTTCGAAAACATCAAGGCGTGGAAAGCCGCCAAACATTGAGTGCGTTATGAAGAAAGAGATAAACAAGGTTCTGCTCCTCGGATCGGGAGCGTTGAAGATAGGCGAGGCGGGCGAGTTCGACTATTCGGGTTCGCAGGCGCTCAAGGCCATGCACGAGGAGGGCAAGTACACGGTGCTTATAAACCCCAACATCGCTACGGTGCAGACATCGGAGGATGTGGCCGACAAGATATACTACCTTCCCGTGACGGAGGAGTTTGTCGAGAAGGTGATCGCGCAGGAGCGTCCCGACGGCATACTGCTCTCGTTCGGCGGCCAGACGGCGTTGAACTGCGGCGTGGAGCTGTATAAGAAGGGTGTCCTGGAGCGTTACGGTGTCGAGGTGCTGGGAACGCCCGTGCAGGCGATTATCGACACCGAGGACCGCAAGCTCTTCTCCGAGAAACTGGCCGAGATCGGCGTCAAGACCCCGCGTAGCATAGCCTGCTCGACGATGGAGGAGGCCAAGGCCGCAGCCCGGGAGTTGGGATTCCCGCTCATCATACGCGCCGCCTATACGTTGGGCGGTCTCGGGTCGGGCTTCTGCAAGAACGACGAGGAGCTTGAAAAGATCGTCGCCAGCGCCTTCTCATACTCGCCGCAGGTGCTTATCGAGAAGTCGCTCAAGGGTTGGAAGGAGGTCGAGTACGAGGTCGTGCGCGACTGCTATGACAACTGCATCACGGTCTGCAACATGGAGAACTTCGACCCGCTCGGAATACATACGGGCGAGAGTCTGGTCGTGGCTCCGTCGCAGACGCTCACCAACAGCGAGTACCATAAGCTTCGTGCCATCGCCATACGCATCATCCGACACATAGGTATCGTGGGCGAGTGCAACGTGCAGTATGCTCTGGATCCCGAGTCGGAGGATTACTGTGTCATCGAGGTCAATGCCCGACTGTCGCGTTCGAGCGCCCTCGCGTCGAAGGCTACGGGTTATCCGTTGGCATTCGTGGCGGCGAAACTCGGTCTCGGATACGGCCTGCATGAGATAAAGAACTCGGTGACGAAGGTCACCTCGGCATGCTTCGAGCCGGCGTTGGATTACGTCGTCTGCAAGATCCCGCGCTGGGACCTGAACAAGTTCGACGGTGTGTCGAAGTTGCTCGGCTCGTCGATGAAGAGTGTCGGTGAGGTGATGGCCATAGGCCGCACATTCGAGGAGGCGATACAGAAGGGCCTGCGTATGGTGGGGCAGGGCAAGCATGGTTTCGTGGGCAACAAGCCCGTCGAGGTGGATATAGACTACGAGCTGGAGCACCCGACCGACAAGCGTGTATATGCCATAGCCGAGGCGTTCGAGCAGGGTTATACGATCGACCACATATATGAGCGTACGAAGATCGACCGCTGGTTCCTGCAGCGTCTATACCGCATATATCAATATAAAAACGTATTGCGCGGATATGACGGTGACGGTTCGCAGCTGCTGCCGGCGGACGTGCTGCACGAGGCCAAGAGGATGGGCTTCTCGGATTTCCAGATCGCCGAGCTGACGATGACGCGCTCGACGCTGCCGATGTTCGACCGCATGATGCACATACGCCGCCGCCGTCTGGAGGCGGGCATACGTCCGTGCGTCAAGCAGATAGATACGCTGGCGGGAGAGTATCCGGCACAGACGAACTACCTCTATCTTACATACAACGGAACAAAGAACGACATCGTCTACGAGCACGACCACCGTTCGGTCATCGTGCTGGGTTCGGGCGCCTACCGCATAGGCAGCAGCGTGGAGTTCGACTGGTGCGGTGTCAATACGCTCAAGACCCTTTCGCATGTGGGCCTGCGCTCGGTGATGATAAACTACAACCCCGAGACCGTGTCGACCGATTACGACGTCTGCGACCGGCTCTATTTCGACGAGCTGACATTCGAGCGCGTGATGGATATAATCGAGTTCGAGTCGCCTTACGGCGTTGTGGTCTCGACGGGCGGGCAGATCCCGAACAATCTGGCCATGCCGCTGCACCGTCAGGGTGTGAATATCCTCGGCACCTCGGCCGAGTCGATCGACAGAGCGGAGGATCGCGGTAAGTTCTCGTCGATGTGTGACGCTTTGGGTATCGACCAGCCGCGGTGGCGTGAGCTTACGACAATGCAGTCGATCTACGACTTCGTGGACGAGGTGGGGCTGCCCGTGCTGATACGTCCGTCGTATGTGCTCTCGGGCGCCGCCATGCACGTTGTCTACGAGCGCGACGAGTTGGACCGTTATCTGGGGCAGGCGGCCGAGGTAAGCTCCGACCACCCAGTCGTGGTGAGCGAGTTCATCGACCATGCCAAGGAGATAGAGATGGATGCCGTGGCTCAGCGGGGCGTGATAAAGGTCTCGGCCATAAGCGAGCATGTGGAGTTTGCCGGTGTGCACTCGGGCGATGCGACGATAGTATTCCCCGCGCAGAGGCTCTATCTGGAGACTATCCGCCAGATCCGCCACATAGCCGAGAAGATTGCCCGCGAACTGAACATTTCGGGGCCATTCAACATACAGTTCCTCGCCAAGGACAACCACGTGAAGGTCATCGAGTGCAACCTGCGCGCCTCGCGCAGCTTCCCCTTCGTGTCGAAGATCATGAAGTTCAACTTCATCACGATGGCTACGCGCGTGATGCTGGGCCGCGCCGTCGAGTCGCACCCCAAGTCGATGTTCGACATAGACTACGTGGGTGTAAAGTCGTCGCAGTTCTCGTTTGCGCGACTGCAGAATGCCGATCCCGTGCTGAGTGTCGACATGACATCGACGGGCGAGGTTGCCTGCATCGGCGACAGCTATTACGAGGCTCTGTTGAAGAGCCTTCTGTCGGTGGGTCAGTCCATACCGAAGCACAATGTGCTTATCTCGTCGGGCCCGGCGCGCTCGAAGGTCGAGCTTCTGTCGGCGACGCAGATGCTTCTCAAGTACGGATTCAAGGTCTACGCCACGGCCGGCAGCGCCGAGTTCCTTGCGCAGCACGGCGTGAAGGATATCGAGGTTCTGGGATGGCCCGACGAGAAGGGTGCCCCAACGGTCATCGACTACATCAAGCAGAAGCGTATAGATCTGGTAATCAACATACCGAAGAACCAGACGCGCCGCGAGCTCGACAACGGTTACAAGATCCGCCGCGCGGCCATCGACTTCAACATACCGCTGCTGACGAATGCCCGTTTGGCCTCGTCGTTCATCATGGCCGTATGTCTGGTCGGCGAGAAAGGTCTCGCTATTCGCAGTTGGGGATCGTATTGACGGCGGTTGTCTTCCTCGCCGTCGGCGGCATGGCCGGCTGGTGAGGAGTACGAAGTATAGTATTATACGACGAATAAAAACCCGTGCGACGGGAATGAATATGCAGCGTCGGCTGTCGGTTCATTCCCGTTTTGCATTGCGGTTTTGTCCGAAAGCGCCGCGTGGATTGTCTGATTATGCATTTTTATCCCGTTGTTATGCGATTATGCGGATATTTTCTCCGACGGGTAAATATTAAGGAATAAATATTTGCTTTTTGCGTATTAATATGCAATCTTTGCATCCACGAAACTTATACGAAACTTATAATACACAAGTGTAATAAAATTTATTGCAATGAAAATCGATGTAATGGTCGCCTCGAAAGAGCATTTGCGTTACGTGACGCAGATAAACGATGCTATCGACGAGGCTGCGAAGAGCCGTGGAACCGGTATCGCCCGCCGCACGGACGAATATATCGCCGACAAGATCAACTCTGGTAAGGCCATCATAGCCGTTAACCGCGAGGAGTTCGTCGGATTCTGCTACATAGAGTCGTGGGGACACGACGAGTTTGTGGCCAATTCGGGCCTTATCGTGCGACCCCAGTATCGAAATATGGGCGTGGCCAAGCGTATCAAGAAGGCGGCGTTCGAACTCTCGCGCAAGCGTTTCCCCAATGCCAAGATCTTCGGTCTGACGACGGGCGAGGCGGTGATGCGTATAAATACGGAGTTGGGCTATGAGCCCGTCACCTTCGCCAAACTGACCGACGACGAGGAGTTCTGGGCCGGATGCCGCTCGTGCGTCAATTACGACGTGCTGCAGCGTACGAACATGACTAAGTGCCTCTGCACGGGTATGATCTACGATCCGGCGAAGGTCGCCAAGCGCAAGGCCGCCGAGGAGGAGGCGCGCAAGGCCGAGCAGGCCAAGGCCGAGGAGACGGCAAAGGTCGAGGCTGCGAAGACGCAGGCCGAGGCGCACAAGACATCGTGGCTGGGCCGCATATTCAAGAAGAGCAAGTAGGCTGGGTCGGACAGGCGGATAATATTGGGCCGACAGACGAATAATATTAGGAATATAAAGTAATACAGGATATGAAAAAGGTTGTATTGGCATACAGCGGCGGTCTGGATACGTCGTTCTGCGTGAAGTATCTGACCAAGGAGCTGGGATATGAGGTCTACACGGCTCTGGCCAACACGGGCGGTTTCTCGGCCGAGGAGCTGGCCGCAGTCGAGAAGCGGGCCTATGCGCTGGGCGCAAAGAAGCACGTCAACATCGACGTGACGGAGGAGTACTATTCGAAGTGCATCAAGTATATGGTCTTCGGCAATGTGCTGCGTAACAAGACCTACCCCATATCGGTAAGCTCGGAGCGTACTTTTCAGGCGCTGGCCATTGTCAACTACGCCAAGAGTATCGGCGCCGATGCCGTGGCACACGGCTCGACGGGCGCCGGTAACGATCAGGTGCGTTTCGATCTGATGTTCGAGGTATTTGCTCCGCAGATGGAGATCATAACCCCGACGCGCGACATGAAGCTCACGCGCGAGTACGAGATATCGTATCTCAAGGAGAACGGCTTCGAGGCCGACTTCACGAAGATGCAGTACTCGATCAACAAGGGCGTATGGGGCACCTCGGTCGGAGGCAAGGAGACCCTTTGCTCGGCTACGAACCTCCCCGACGAGGCCTATCCCTCGCAGCTGCAGAAGCAGGGGACCGAGTCGCTCGAGATAGAGTTCGAGTGCGGCGAGGTGGTTGCCGTGAACGGCGAGCCGATGAAGGGTGTCAAGGCGATCAACAAGATCGAGGCCATAGGTTCGGCATGGGCCATAGGCCGCGATACGCATGTGGGAGATACGCTGGTCGGCATCAAGGGCCGTGTAGGCTTTGAGGCTGCGGCGCCGATGCTTATCATCAAGTCGCACGAGTTGCTCGAGAAACACACGCTGACCAAGTGGCAGCAGTACTGGAAGGATCAGCTCGGTACGTGGTACGGAATGTTCATGCACGAGGCTATGTATTCGGAGCCCGTCATGCGCGACATCGAGAAGTTCCTCGACAACAGCCAGCGCTACGTTACGGGTAAGGTATTCTTGACGCTGCGTCCCTATACCTTCTCGCTTGTGGGCATCGAGTCGAAGCACGATCTGATGAATGCCAAGTTTGCCGAGTATGGCGAGATCAACAACGCATGGACGGCCGATGACGTGAAGGGCTTCACGAAGATACTGTCGATGCCGTTGAAGATATACCACGCCGTAAACGACGAGGAGTAGTGTGATCGCGCAGATTGCGCATTGATTTTCGGCACGACGTCCTTCGCATGTGACATGTAAGGCGTCGTGCCTGTTGTTCCGCCTCCCGGGCCGCAATATGGAGAGAGGGGTGTAAGTGGGGAGGGATAGGCAATACGGAATAACGGAATAAAGGCACGGGACAAGCAACCCAAAAGAATTTTCAGCGATGATAAGAGTAGGCATAGCAGGCGGTGCGGGATATACGGCGGGCGAATTGATCCGTCTGTTGGTGAATCATCCGCACGCCGAACTTAAATACATACAGAGCGAGTCGCACAAGGGCGAGCCGATCGGGTCGGTACACAGCGATCTGATATATTCGCCGCTGCGCTTTGCGGATATAGACTTCAATGACATCGACGTGCTGTTCATCTGCATGGGACATGGCAATTCGGCCAAGTTCCTGAGCGAGAATCCTGTTCCGTCGGGTGTCAAAATCATAGACCTGAGCAACGACTTCCGTTTGAAGGCCGATGCCGGCGAATTTGTATACGGGGCGCCCGAACTCAACCGCGACCGTATCCGCACGAGCCGCTGCGTGGCCAACCCGGGGTGTTTCGCAACGTCGATCAATCTGGCGCTGCTGCCGCTTGCGGCGGCGGGGATGCTGCCCGAGGAGGTGACCGTTGTGGGCATTACGGGCTCGACGGGTGCGGGACAGAAACCCACGCCCGACACCCACTTCAGCAATCGCAGTTCGAACCTGTCGAACTACAAGGTCTTCACGCACCAGCATCTGGGCGAGATAGGCGAGACGGTGGCGGCAGCCGGAGGCTCGCCTGCGACCGACATAGCCTTCGTCCCCGTTCGCGGATGCCATACGCGCGGTATCCTGAGCGATGTGGTGGTGCGTCTGGATGCCTCGCCGGAGCAGGTGGCGGAGATCTACAAGAGCTATTACGCGCCGCATCCCTTTGTCTGCGTAAGCGACAAGCCCGTCTACATGAAGCAGGTGGTCAATACGAACTACTGTTTCCTGTCGCTGCAGATGACGGGCAGAAAACTGCTTATAACTTCCGTCATAGACAACCTGCTGAAGGGTGCGTCGGGACAGGCCGTGCAGAACATGAATCTCATGTTCGGTCTGGACGAGTGTGAGGGGCTGCACCTGAAGGCCAATTTCTTCTAAAAAAAGCGAAAGATTATGGAACTGTTTAAAGTATATTCACTGCTCGACATGGAGCCGGTAAAGGCCCATGGGGCATATCTGTGGGATCGCAACGGTGTCGAGTATCTCGATTTCTACGGCGGCCATGCCGTCATCTCGATAGGCCACACCCATCCGCACTATGTGGAGATGATCTCGTCGCAGCTCTCGAAGATCGGGTTCTATTCGAATGCCGTGATCAACACCTTGCAGGAGGAGCTGGCGCACAAGCTGGGCGAGCTGTCGGGATATGACGACTATACGCTCTTCCTCTGCAACAGCGGCGCCGAGGCCAACGAGAACGCCTTGAAGCTCGCTTCGTTCACGACGGGCCGCGAGCGTGTGCTGGCCATGCACGGAGCTTTCCACGGACGTACGAGTCTGGCCGTGGCTGTTACGGACAACCCCGCAATACAGGCTCCCGTGAACCGTACCGATAAGGTGACCTTCACGCCTCTGAACGATATCGAGGCGATGCGTACGGAGCTTCGCAGCGGCGCCTATGCTGCCGTCATCATTGAGGGTATACAGGGTGTGAGCGGCATACGTGTGGCATCGGACGACTTCCTGCGTGCTGTGCGTGAGGAGTGCGACGCCACGGGTACGATGATGATCCTCGACGAGGTTCAGTCGGGTTACGGCCGCAGCGGCCGCTTCTTCTCGCACCAGTGGGCCGGCGTGCGTCCCGACATCATATCCATGGCCAAGGGCATAGGCAACGGCTTCCCCGTGGGTGCTATAATGATCTCTCCCGTGATTCCGGCCCGTACGGGCATGCTCGGCACCACATTCGGCGGCAGCCATCTGGCGTGCGCCGCAGCCATCGCCGTGGCCGACGTCATGAAGAGCGAGAATCTTGTGGAAAACGCCCGCGTAATGGGTGAGAAGATCGTCGCGGCGATAAAGGATGTGAGCGGCGTGTCGGATATCCGCGGCCGCGGCCTTATGATCGGTGTCGATCTGGCGGTGCCGCAGGCCGAGTTCCGCAAGGTGCTCATGTCGCACCACCACATAATGACGGGATACAGCGGCAAGAATACGCTGCGTCTGCTGCCGCCGTTGATGATCGGCGACCGCGAGGTCGAGCGTTTCGTCAAGGCGTTCCGCGCTACGGCTGCCGAGATGGGTATGTGAGGCCGCGGCTGCCGATGGGCGGCGCAGGCTGAATCTTAAACTGGAGATATTCGGATGAAGAGTATAAAGGTCATAAAGATCGGCGGCAAGCTGATCGAAAATGAAGAGGTGCTCGCTTCGCTGTGTGACGAACTGTCGTCGCTCGGCGAAGCGTTCGTATTGGTACACGGCGGCGGCGTCATGGGCTCGCATCTGGCCGGGAAGCTGGGCGTCGAGGTGAAGATGCACGAGGGCCGCCGCATAACCGACGCCGCGACGCTCGACATAGCGGTTATGGCGTATGCCGGTCTGGCAAATAAACGTGTCGTGGCGGCGTTGCAGGCGCACGGCGTCGATGCCTGCGGCCTTTCGGGTTGTGATATGGGTGTCGTGGTGTCGCACCGCCGCCCTGTCGGCGAGATCGACTGGGGATATGTAGGCGACGTGGATCGTGTGCGGGCCGATGTGCTGGCCATGCTGCTCGATGCGGGTGTGACGCCCGTAATATCGCCCATAACCTGCTCGACGGCCGGCGAACTGCTCAATACGAATGCCGACAGCGTGGCTTCGGCCGTAGCGACGGCGCTGGCTGCGAAATATGACGTCGAGCTGGTCTTCACGCTCGACAAGGCGGGCGTGTTGCTCGATGTCGACGATGACAGTTCGCTTATCGCCCGCATCACGCCCGAGACTTATGCTGCGTTGCGTGCCGAGCAGAAGATACATTCGGGCATGATTCCCAAGATCGACAATGCCTACAAGACCATCGGGGCGGGTGTACGTTCGGTGCGTATAACCTCGCCGCACGATCTTTCGGGCGGTACTGTTGTGACAAAATAAACTTTCGGAGATATGTCGCGCATGGATTTCGACTCTGCCGTGGCGTTGCTTCGACGCCTTATAGCAACCCCCTCGCCAAGCCGTGAGGAGGGTGCGGCCGCCGACATCATGGAGGCGGAGTTGAGGAGTATGGGGTACACGCCGCACCGCAAGGGTAATAACGTGTGGGCGGAGGCGTCCGCGCGTGATGACTCCAAGCCGACGATATTGCTCGATGCACATATCGACACGGTGCGTCCATCGGCGGCATGGAGCCGAGATCCGTATGATGCGTGTATCGAAGATGGGCGTCTTTACGGTCTGGGAAGCAACGATACGGGCGGAAGTGTCGTGTCGCTGCTGGCAGCATTCGATTTTTTGGCACAGCGGCCGCAACCGTATAACCTTATATACCTCGCCTCGGCGGAGGAGGAGGTGACGGGCGCGGGCGGCGTTCGTGCCGTGCTGGGTGAATTGGGACATATCGACTTCGGCGTTGTAGGCGAGCCTACGGGGATGAATCCCGCCGTGGCGGAGAAGGGCCTTATGGTTTTGGACTGCACGGCGCACGGCCGCGCGGGACATGCCGCGCGCAACGAGGGCGTGAATGCCATATATAAGGCTCTGCCGGATATGGAGTGGTTCCGCACGCACCGTTTCGAGCGTGTGTCGCCGCTGTTGGGGCCTGTGAAGATGACCGTTACGGGGGTGCAGGCGGGAACGCAGCACAACGTCGTTCCGGCCGAGTGCCGGTTTGTGGTCGATGTGCGTGTGAATGAGCTTTATACCAACGGGGAGCTCCTCGCCGAGATACGCAGCAGCGTCGGGTGCGACGTGGTGCCGCGGTCGACGCATCTCTGTTCTTCGTCTATTGATGTGTCACATCCGGCCGTGCGGCGGCTTGTGGCATCGGGACGCAAACCTTTCGGGTCGCCTACGATGTCCAATCAGGCTGTGATGCCGTTCCGCACGGTGAAGGTGGGGCCGGGCGACAGCGCCCGCTCGCATACGGCCGACGAGTATATATGTCTGGATGAGATCCGGGAGGCGACAGGAATCTATACGTCGATGCTGGACGGACTTGTACTGTCGGAATAATTTGATTAATTTTAACGCCGCGGGCCGCTCCTGCGGCGTCGCCGCATTTTCAGAAATAGAGATAAAACGATTATACGGATTATGAAACTTTGGGATAAGGGATACGATATCGACTCTTTTGTCGAGCGGTTCACCGTGGGGCGTGACCGCGAGTTGGACATATATCTGGCCGAGGCCGATGTTCTGGGCAATATGGCCCACATGAAGATGCTCAACTCGATAGGCCTCATATCGGATGCTGACCGTAAGGCGTTGGCGAAGGCCCTGCGGCAGATATACGACAAGGTACGCTGCGGTGAGTTCCGCATCGAGGAGGGTGTGGAGGATGTCCACTCGCAGGTGGAGTTCCTGCTGACGGAGATGTGCGGCGATGCCGGAAAGAGAATACATACGGGCCGCTCGCGCAACGATCAGGTGATGGTCGACATAAAGCTCTTCTCGCGTGCGGCGCTGGCGGCGTTGCAGCGTGAGGTCGAGTCGCTCTTTACGACGTTGATAGCCAAGGCCGAGGAGTATAAGGATGTGCTCATGCCCGGATATACGCACATGCAGATAGCCATGCCTTCGTCGTTCGGGTTGTGGCTGAGTGCCTATGCCGAGTCTCTGGCGGATGATCTGCTGCAGCTCAAGGCTGCGTATGCGCTGGTGAATACCAATCCGCTGGGATCGGGTGCCGGCTACGGGTCGTCGGTACCGCTCGACCGCAAGATGACGACGCGTCTTCTGGGTTTCGACGATCTTGCGTATAACTCGATCTACGCGCAGATGCAGCGCGGCAAGACCGAGCGCACGGTGCTTACGGCCATTGCGGCCGTGGCGGCCACGGTCGGACGCCTTGCGCAGGACGTGTGCCTCTATTCGTGTGCCAATTTCGGGTTCGTGCGTCTGCCCGATGCCTTCACTACGGGGTCGAGCATCATGCCACACAAGAAGAATCCAGATATCTTCGAACTGATCCGTGCCCGCTGTAACCGCATGCAGGCCCAGCCGTTGGAGGTTACGCTCATATCGACAAACCTGCCGTCGGGATATTTCCGCGACATGCAGCTCACAAAGGAGATATACGTTCCCGCCTTCGGGGAGATAGCCGACTGCCTGAAGATGGCGCGTATGGGTATCGAGCAGATGCAGATAAACCGCGACATACTGAGCGACGGGAAGTACAAGTATCTATTTACGGTAGAGGATGTGAACGATGCCGTGGCGCGCGGCGTTCCCTTCCGCGACGCCTATCGAGAGGTGGGCATGCGCGTGCAGGCGGGTACATACGAACACGACGGACGCGAGTTGCACCATACGCACGAGGGCAGTATAGGCAACCTCTGTCTGGATGCCATCGAACGCAAGTTCGTGCGCAACAAGTTCGACACCGCGGCGGCCGACGAGGCCGAGCGACGTCTTATGGCGGAGGATTGATCTTGAGGAGGCATGACGGAGTTCGGACTCATAGATTTTGCGGCGCGGCTCTTCTCCGATGTCGACCGTCACGGCTGGGAGGCCATAGGCGACGACTGTACGGTGATGCCGGTAGGTGACGGGGATGTCGTCGCCCTTACGACCGACATGCTGGTCGAGGGCGTGCATTTCCTTCGTGATGCCGTGACGCCACGCGAGTTGGGGCGCAAGGCCCTTGCCGTAAACCTGAGCGATGTCGCGGCGATGGGTTTGCGCCCCGTGGCGACGCTCTTGTCTGTGGCTCTGCCGCACGGTACGGAAGAGCGGTGGGCGAGGGAGTTTATCGAAGGTTACTCGGATATGTCTCACAGTGAAGGTGTGGCGCTTGTGGGTGGCGATACGACATCGTCAAAGCGCGACATTGCGATAAATGTCGTAGCCATCGGCCGCGGCGCCGCCTCGCATGTCAAGCGCCGTTCGGCGGCTCGCATCGGTGACGAGATATTCGTTGCGGGTGAGTTGGGCGGCTCGGCTCTGGGCCTTGAAGATATACTTGCGGGACGTCCTGATACACCGTTGGCAGACCTCCACCGTAATCCTACGGCCCAGACGGCAGAGGGAGAGTGGCTTGGCGGCCGCAGCGAGGTGCATGCCATGATGGATCTCTCGGACGGTCTGGCGTCGGATCTGTGCCATATATTGCGTGCATCGTCTTGCGGCGCCGAGATAGACGTCGAGGCGATTCCTGCCGTCCGTGGCGATGTGCGTGCCGCCGTATGCGGCGGCGAGGACTATAAACTGCTGCTGACGGCCGACGCGGCATCGGGCGGGCAGTTGCGGCAGGCCTTTGGCGAGCGCTTCGGACACGAACTTTACCGCATCGGGCGTATCACCGCATCGGAACCGCGTATCGTATGGCGGGAAGGCGGTGTGGAGATAAATCCCGACTGGCACGGGTTTGTACACTTTTAGTGTGGGGCTTTGTAAGGAAGAATCAGGGGGAAACTGAAAGTTTCCTCCTTTTTTGTCACTTGCGGTGTAGAAGGTCTCGCGCGATCTTCATCACCTCGCGCATGGCCTCCATGCGTGTCGCAGCCGCGACAGCTGCATATACGGCTATGCCTGCCACGATCTTCGCCGCAAGGCGCAAAGCTACGTGCCACCCTTCGGTCCATTCACCGAGGAGCATCACCGCACCGTACATTACGGCTGTGAGGGCTGCTGCGGGCAGCAGCGCACGCACAAGCCGCAGGAGCGAGAGCGACGTATATCTGCGCGCCGCCAGAGCGTTCGCCGCAAGGTCGCACGCCGAGGATAGGGCCATGCCCCATGCTACGGCGCGTACGCTTATGGGGATCGTAACGGCGAGTATGATGGTCATGATGATCTTCTTGAGGATCTCCAGCCGCAGGATTATGGCTCCGTCGCTGCCTACCTTCATTACGTTGTATGCGACGGCCGCAACGGGATAGAAGAACCCTGCCACGCATAGTATGCGGAAGTATGGTACGGCCGGATGCCATGCGGGCTTTAGCAGAAGTGTGTAGATGTCCTCTGCGGTTGCGATTAGCCCCGCCATGACAGGGAAGATGACAAATGCCGTCACCATCGCCACGCGTCGGTAACCCTCGGCGAACTTGCCCCCGTCGCCAGCGATCTTCGACATGGCGGGGAAGGTGACGCTCTGTATCGACTGCATGGTCGAGGTTACGGGCATATCCTTGAGTTTCTGGGCCTGATTATAGTATCCGAGGGCGTCGCCCGAATATATCTTGCCGATGAAGAGCTGCGCCACATTGTTGTAGAGCGATGTGACCAGATCGGTCGACATGAGGCGCAGACTGTATGGAGCCATCTCTCGCAGAGATGCGGCACGCACACCTTGCGGACGCCACGGACTGCGCCACCACAGCATTGCCGCCTTGGCGGCCATCATCACCACGCGCTGTGCCGCGAGGCTCCAGACGCCGCAGCCGGCCAGAGCCATGACGATGGCTGCGATACCGCTTATGAGCGACGAGAGGAAGGTTATGGTCGAGAGCTGCGCAAAGCGGAACTCGCGTACCATGATCGTATTCTGTATGACGCATAAGGCGTTTAGCGGCAGCAGCAGGTAGAGTACGGGCGCTACGGCTGCGATCTCCGGCCAGCCGTAATAGCGTGCCATGGCGGGTGCTGCGGCCGTGAGCAGAGCATATAGGGCCAGCGAGGTGAGGATGTTGAAGCGGAAGACGGCCTTGTATTCGCCGTCGGAGGGGGCGGCCTTGCGTATGAGTGTCTGCGAGAATCCGCTGTCGACGACAACCTGTGCCAGCGCCGTGAATACCGTCAGTACGGCCATCACGGCGAAGTCCATGGGTGCGAGCTGGTTGGCCACGACGATGCTCACCACCATCTGCAACAACATGGAGCCTATCTTCTCCGAGAGGCTCCATGCTACGCCCGAGGCGACGCGCTCGCTCAGTTGTCGGTTGGCATCCATCGCGCGGCCTGTTGTCAGCCCAGAAGGGCCTCAACGCCCAGACGGTACGAGTCCAGACCGAATCCCATGATCGAACCCTTGGCTACGGGTGCTATCATCGAGATGTGGCGGAACTCCTCGCGTGCGAGTATCGACGATATGTGTACCTCCACAACGGGTGTGGTGACGGCCGAGATGGCGTCGCGCAGCGCGACCGAGGTGTGGGTGTATCCGCCCGCATTCAGGACGATGCCGTCATAACGGCCTACACTGTGGTGGATGGCATTGATGAGTTCGCCCTCGATGTTCGACTGGTAGTAGTCGAACTCGACGCGGCCTTCGTAACGGTGTCGCAGCTGCGACATGTAGTCGTCGAAGGTTGTGGTACCGTAGGTGCCTACGTCGCGCGTACCCTGAAGGTTGAGGTTCGGGCCGTTGAGTATGAGTATCTTTTTCATTGTCATTCGTATATTTTTGCTACGGTCTGGTTTTGCAGCACCCGCAGCGCATTGTGTGCCAGCGCCTGCAGTTCGTTCTCCCCCGGGAAGATCTCTATCGGGGCGATGAAACGACAGTAGCGCGTTATGTAGTCCGTAACGCGGCTGCAATATGCTATGCCGCCAGTGAGTATCACGGCGTCGACCTCGCCCCGCAGCACCGCGGCCATCTGCCCGATGCTCTTGACGATGGTGAAACTCATAAGTTCGAGAGCCTTTGCCGCCTCGCTGTCGCCGGTTGCGGCGCGGTTGTCCAGCTCGCGTACGGAGTTGGTACCCGTGAGCGATACCAGACCCGCATGTCCGACGATGAGATGCCGTGCCTGTTCGTGCGTGTATCGTCCCGAGTAGCAGAGGTCGACCAAATCGCCCGCAGGTACAGTCCCCGCACGCTCCGGTGCGACGGGACCCTCACCGTCGAGGGCGTTGTTCACGTCGATGACGCGCCCCTTGCGGTGCGCCGCCACCGAGATGCCGCCACCCATGTGTGCCACGACGAGGTTCAGCTCCTCGTAGGGGCGACCCACGCGCTCGGCGTAGATGCGTGCCGTGGCTTTCTGGTTGAGCGCATGAAAGACCGAACGTCGGCGGATCTGTGCCACGCCGCACATCTTGGCCACATCGATGCGCTCATCCACGACGACAGGGTCGGCAATGTAGGCCTTTACGCCGCACTGCTGTGCGATCTCGTCTGCGATTATGGCGCTCAGATTCGAGGCGTGCTGCGGCGTGCAGTGGCGCAGCTCGTCGATCATCAGTTCGTTGACTTCGTATACGCCGCTCTCTATTGGACGCAACAATCCTCCCCGGCCGATTACGGCCGAGAAGGATGTCGGGTCGATGTCGTTGTCGGCAAGTGTCGAGAGGATGATGCCCTTTCGCCACTCGACTTGGTCGGTGAGTGTTTCGAACCGCTCGATCTCGTCGGTACGGTGTGTGACGCAAAGCTCCACCACGGGCGTGCGATTGCGGTAGACGGCCATCTTGGTGGAGGTCGAACCCGTATTTATCGCCAATATGGTGAACGTGTGCAGGAGTTCGGTGCTGAAGATCAGGGCATCCTTGTCCTGCATCGGGTCCTTCGTTACTCGCGTGAAGTTTATCGCCATACGTCGTCGCTGTGTCGGTCGGTTAACGTGCGGCCAGACAGGCGAGCGCTATCGAATACTTCTTTGTGAGGGCCGTGTCACCGCGTGAGGTGAGTACGCACGGTACCTTCGTTCCCATGACCATAGCGGCCAGTTCAGCTCCGGCGAAGTGCGACGCAGCCTTGAAGAAGACGTTCGCCGACTCGATGTTGGGGAAGAGCAGGCAGTCGGGGTCGCCAGCGACGCTCGAACCCTTCACCTTCTTGTGTTCGGCAACCTCCTTGTAAAGGGCTACGTCAAGCGACAGGGGGCCGTCGACGATGACATTTCCCAACTGTCCGCGGTCGCCCATCTTGGCCAGAATGGCTCCTTCGGTAGATGAAGGTACCGACGGCAGCACCTGCTCCGAGGGAGCTATGCAGGCGATCTTCGGGCAGTCGATGCCCAGCAGTTTGGCCGTTTTGGCCAGATAGCCTATGAGGATGGTCTTCTGCTTGAAGTCGGGCAGCGGAATCACGGCCACGTCCGATACCGAGAGCAGGCGCTCGCGGCCCGGCATCTCGATCACGGCCACATGGCTCAGCACACCCTTGGGCGGGAAGAGGCCCGCATCCTTGTTGAGGATGCCGCGCATGTACTTGTCGGTCGAAACCAGACCCTTCATCAACACGTCGGCACGGCCGTTGACCACAGCCTGCACGGCGAGGTTGACACATGCCACATCGCTCGGCTCGTCGATGATGCGGAAGATGTTGATGTCGATCTGCAACTCGCGGCAGGCCTGCTCGATCGTGGCCTTGTCGCCAAAGAGCGTCGCCTCGACCAGACCGTCCTTCCATGCGTTGTAGACAGCCTCGATCGTGTGCGTATCCTGACCGTATGCTACGGCGAGACGCTTGCGTCCCCGTGCCGCTGCGGCCGTTACCAGTTCTTCAAGATGCTTTATCATGACGTTTGTGTTTTTGGGTTTCGTGTGGTTGTTATTTGAGATCCTTTGTAAGCTCGTAGGTGTCGGTGGCGATCACCAGCTCCTCGTTTGTGGCTATCGTGGCCACCTTCACGCGCGATTCGGGTGTCGAGAGTATGGCGTCGACGCCGCGCGAGGCGCGGTTGACAGCCTCGTCGATGCGTATGCCCATGAACTCCATGCCGGAACATACCCAGCTGCGCAGCTCGAACGAGTTCTCGCCCACGCCGCCCGTGAAGATCAGCAGGTCGACACCGCCCATCTCGGCGGCATACGCGCCTACGAACTTCTTGACACGCGTGTAGTACATGTCGCGGGCGATGATGGCATTGCGGTTGCCGGCCTCGTATGCGGCGTCGATATCGCGCATGTCGCTCGATATGCCTGACAGGCCCAGCACGCCCGAACGCTTGTTCATCATGGCGTTGATCTCCGAGAAACTCATACCCTCCTTCTCGCCGATGAATGTGATGGCACTGGCGTCGACATTGCCGCAGCGCGTACCCATCACCAGACCGTCCAGAGGCGAGAAGCCCATCGACGTGTCGTATGACTTGCCGTTGAGGATTGCCGTCACCGAGCCGCCGTTGCCTATGTGGCATGTGATGATCTTCGAGTTGTTGAAGTCGAGGCCGGCCAGCTGTGCGCCTATCTTGGCCACATACTTGTGGCTTGTGCCGTGGAAGCCGTACTTGCGTACGCGGTACTTCTCGTAGTACTCCATCGGAAGGGCATAGAGGTAGTTGGTGGCGGGTATGGTCTGGTGGAACGAGGTGTCGAATACGGTCACCTGAGGCACTCCCGGCAGAACCTTCTCGATCGAGAGCACGCCCTCCAGATTGGCGGGGTTGTGCAGCGGCGCGATGTCGAAGAGCGAGCGTATGTGCTCCTTGGCCTGCTCGTCGACGATGCAGCTGCCCTTGAAGTACTCGCCTCCGTGCGCCACGCGGTGGCCTACGGCGCGGATCTGCGACAGGTTGTCGATTACGCCGTGCTGCGGGTCCGTCAGGGCCTTCAGCACGAGGCTTATGCCCGTGGTGTGGTCGGGGATGGGCATGTGCAACTCATACTTATCCTTGCCCGTGGGCTTGTGTGTAAGGTCGCCTTCGGGCAGACCTATGCGCTCGACCAGACCTTTGGCCATCAGCTTGCTGCTGTTGCTGTCGATGTCGATCAGCTGATACTTGATCGACGAGCTTCCGCAATTGAGTACAAGTACAATCATCTCTATTTTCGTTTTTTTTGGTTATTTCCGTTTTTTTTCGTATCCGCCAGTTTCTTCTGGTTCCTTCAGCCGCTTCAATACGGTCTTCGCCATCGTAGGTGCAGTGTCTGCCGCATTTTTATCGGCCGAGGGTGGTGGCCATCTTTGCTCCCGCGAGTGTGCCCAGTGCGCATATTGCCACCGTGACGATGACATAGAGCAGGGCCGCTGTATGATTCCCCGTCCTGACGAGCCGTATGAAGTCGGCCGAGAAGGTGGAGAATGTGGTGAAGCCGCCGCAGAAACCTACGCAGAGCAACCATACGGCCATCGACGAGTTGAGCGCCTCGGCCAGAAAACCGATAAGCATCGACCCGACGACGTTAACCGTGAAGGTGCCTGCGGGCAAGCCGCCGACGGTAAGACCCGCAAGCCATGAATATGAGATCAAATATCGCGCCGCGGAGCCTAAAGCTCCGCCTGCGGCTACGGCTATCAATTCCTTAATCATTGCAGGTCGTATCGTGTTTGCACAAACGGTTTAACAAAGATAAGAAGAAATCGATAAAAAACTATAATCACGATGAATAAAGTTTTGGCGCGGAGCCGTGTCCTCGGCAAATGGACGCGCTGCGGCCTAAATGCGGCCTGCTGTTGCCGTATTTGCGTTATATTGCGTATATTTGCATGATATGCGGACGACGGTTGCCTGCCGTCGGAGCGCATGCAATATCTGAATCGAAATATCAAACATAACATGAACAACTGTTTATACAACACCCTGCGGTCTCTTGCGGCCGGGCTGTCGGTTGCGGCCTTCGTGGCGTGCGGATCTGCCGGCCCTGCGATGGAGGCGGATGTGGCGCAATACGTAAACCCGTTCATCGGTGCGAGTACGAGCACCAGTGCGGCTGGGGTATATCACGGTCTGGGCAAGACCTTCCCGGGCGCGGCTACACCTTTCGGTATGGTGCAGGTGAGCCCCAATACTATTACGGGCGGTGACAACGGCTCGGGTTACAGCTATGAGCACACTACGATCGAGGGCTTTGCCTTTACGCAGATGAGCGGCGTGGGGTGGTACGGCGATCTGGGCAACCTGCTCGTAATGCCGACGACGGGTCCTCTGCACAAGATCGCGGGGCGTGAGGACGGTTCCTTGGATGGTTACCGTTCACATTACGACAAGGCGTCGGAGCGTGCGCGTGCGGGATATTACGGCGTGCATCTGACGGACTATGACATCGAGGCCGAGAGTTCTGCAACGCCCCGTTGCGGCATCTTGCGTTTCACATTCCCCGAGAGTGACGCTGCGCGCATACAGATCGACCTTGCACGGCGTGTCGGCGGTACGGCCGAACGTGAGTATGTGGAGGTTGTGGACGACCGTACCATCGAGGGATGGATGCACTGCACGCCGCAGACGGGCGGCTGGGGCAACGGCGACGGCAAGGTCGACTATACGGTATATTTCCATGCGGAGCTGAGCCGTGCGATGGATAGTTTCGGTGTCTGGTGTGCCGACATTCCGGACGATTGGGTGCGCAAGCGCGACGAGGTCGTGAGCGAGGGCTATCTGGAGCGTGTTGCCGCGGCTCCCGTCATCGAGGGGTGCCGCCGCATGGAGGGCAAACATCTGGGATTCTATGCCGAGTTCGATACCGAGGCTGACGAACAGGTGACGCTCAAGGTCGGCATATCGTTTGTCGATATGGATGGCGCGCGCCGCAACTTCGAGGCCGAGATCGCGGACAGGGATTTCGACAGCGTGGCGCGTGAGGCATACGCTTCGTGGAACGATGCTCTGGGCCGGGCGCGTGTCGAGGGTGGCAGCGACGAGGATAAGGCCGTATTCTATACGGCTCTTTACCACTCGATGATCGATCCGCGTCTCTATACCGATGTCGACGGCCGGTATGTGGGCGGTGACGGCGCGGTGCACGATGCCGGCGGGGAGTTCACCAAACGCACGATATTCAGCGGCTGGGATGTATTCCGCAGCCAGATGCCGCTGCAGACGATCATCAATCCGCGTGTCGTGGACGACCTCTTGTCGTCGCTTGTGACCCTTGCCGACCAGAGCGGCCGCGAATATTTCGAACGCTGGGAGATCATGAACGCCTATTCGGGGTGCATGTTCGGCAATCCGGCGCTGTCGGTGCTTGCGGATGCCTATGCAAAGGGTATCCGCGGATATGATGTCGATAAGGCATACCGTTATGCCGTCAACACGTCGCAACGCTTCGGTAACGGCGATCTGGGATATACGCCCTCCGACCAGTGTATCTCATATACGTTGGAGTACGGCTATGCCGACTGGTGCGTCTCGCGTCTTGCGTCGGCATTGGGCAAGGACGATGACGAACGCGCGTTTACCATGAAGGGGCAGGCATACCGCAACATATTCGACAAGGAGAAGGGGTGGTTCCGTCCGCGCCGCGCCGACGGCAGCTGGGCCCCGTGGCCCGAAAATGCCCGCACTACCGAGTGGTACGGATGTGTCGAGTGCAACCCCTATCAGCAGGGATGGTTCGTGCCGCACGATGTCGAGGGTATGGTCGAGCTTATGGGCGGCCGCGAGGCGGTGCTTGCCGATCTGAAGGAGTTCTTCGAGAAGACGCCCGAGAATATGCTCTGGAATCAATACTACAACCATGCCAACGAACCGGTGCATCTGGTTCCTTTCCTATTCAACCGCTTGGGTGAGCCGTGGATGACGCAGAAGTGGACGCGGACGATATGCCGCAACGCCTATGCCGACCGTGTCGAGGGTATTGTGGGCAATGAGGATGCGGGTCAGATGTCGGCGTGGTATGTTCTTGCCGCGGCTGGAATACACCCTGCCTGCCCGGGCGATACGCGCATGGAGATCACGAGTCCGGTGTTCGACCGTGTGGAGTTCAGTCTCGATCCGACGTACTATCCGGGAGGTGCGTTCACGGTCGTGGCGCATGACAATTCGCCCGAGAACATATACATACAGCGGGCCGAACTGAATGGGCAGCCTTTGACGGCGTCGCATATCGATTTTGCCGACATAGCGGCGGGTGGCACGCTCGATCTGTATATGGGGCCCGAGCCCGACACGGAGTGGGGCGTGGAGGATTGACGACCTCGACTTAAAGAGACGGCATCGGGCGGAAGGTCACTTCCGCCCGATGTCTCTGTTATCTGGGTCGGGTCTGCCCGTCGCCCTCGATGATGTATTTGTAGGTTGTCAGCTCCGCAAGGCCCATGGGCCCGCGTGCGTGGAGTTTCTGTGTCGATATTCCGATCTCGGCGCCGAAGCCGAACTCGCCGCCGTCGGTGAACGACGTGGGCAGGTTGACATAGACGCAGGCGGCATCCACGCCGCGCGTGAAGCGGCGGGCGGCATCCTTGTCTTCGGTGATGATGGCCTCGCTGTGGTGTGACGTATATCGTTCGATATGCTGCATGGCCTCATCGATCGACCCTACCGTGCGCAGGGCCATGCGATAGTCGAGAAACTCGGTACCGTAGGCCTCATCGGTGGCATGTTTTAGCAGGTACGCGGGGTATGATCCTTCAAGTGCTGCATAGGCCTCGTCGTCGGCCAGAATCTCGACATTCTCGGCCGCAAGCGGTGCGCACAGATCGGCCAAATCGGCCAGACGGTCACGGTGTACGATGAGACAGTCCAGAGCGTTGCATACGCTTACGCGGCGAGTCTTGGCGTTGAGGATGATGTCGCGTCCCTTCGCCGCGTCGCCTGCGCGGTCGAAGTATATGTGGACGACGCCGGCGCCCGTCTCGATGACCGGCACACGGGCGTTCTCGCGGACGAAGCGTATGAGTCCGCGGCCGCCGCGCGGGATGACTACATCTACCATGCCTTCGGCGTGCAGCAGTGCGTCGGCCGCCTCGCGGGTCGAAGGCAGCAGCGTAAAGGATGCCTCGTCGAGCCCCTCGGCGCGGAGCGTGTCGCGTATTATTGCGGCGGCCGCTTCGTTCGTACGGGCGGCGTCGGCGCCGCCCTTGACAATGGAGGCATTGGCCGTCTTGAGGCAGAGGGCAAAGACGTCGAGCGTGACGTTGGGGCGAGCCTCGCATATTACGCCCACGACCCCGAAAGGTACTCGTACCTTGCTTATCGTCATACCGTTAGGACGGCTCCAGCTGCTCATCGTCTCACCCTGCGGAGAGCCAAGTGCGGCGACATGTTCCATGCCGGCGGCGATATCCTCTATGCGGCGCGGCGTGAGCCGCAGGCGGTCGTACATAGGCTCCTCGGGAGACATGGCGGCAAGGTCCACGGCATTGGCCTCCATAAGGCGTTCGGAGTCTCTTCTGAGGGCGTCGGCGCAGCGGCGCAGCGTGCGGTCTAAAGTGTCGGTGTCGGTCGCGGCCAATGAGGCGGCGGCACGGCGTGCGGCGCGGAATATGGCCTCGTATGACGTTTCGGATGCAGTGTTCATTCTATGTAGAGATAATCGTAATGTATTACGGGTTTGAGTCCGCGGCTCCCCTTGTTGCGCTCGGCGGCGGCGCTGTCGCATGCCGCGCGGCCGAGGCCTATACGTCTGCCGTCGGCGGTGACTATGCGCACTATATCGTCCTTCTCGAAGGCTCCCTCAACGGCGACAACCCCTACGGGAAGTATGCTGACGCCCTTGTTGCGGGCTACGGCCTCGGCAGCGCCCTCGTTTATGACGATGGCACCCTTGGCGAAGCCCTCGCTGCTGGCGATCCAGCGCTTTATGGTCGAGGATGGGGTAGCCGAGGGTACGAACCGCGTACACGGTGCCTCGTCGGCAGAGGTGACTATGGCCGTAAGGATGCCGTCGCGGCGGCCGTTTGCGATGACTGTCTCGATACCCTCGGCCGCCGTGCGTGCCGCTACGCGGTTCTTGGTTATCATGCCGCCGCGCCCCGCCGACGAACGTTTCGTGTCGATATATCGCGTGAGGTCGGTGTGAGGCTCCACGCGGCGTATGATGCGTGAGGTGGGGTCGGCGGGCGAGCCGTCGTAGATGCCGTCGATATTGCTCAGGATGATGAGCAGGTCTGCATCCATCATGGCCGCAACGAGCCCCGACAGCTCGTCGTTGTCGGTGAACATCAGCTCGGTGACCGAGATGGCGTCGTTCTCGTTGACGATAGGTATGACGCGGCACGAGAGCATCGTCTCCATGCAGTTGCGCTGGTTGAGGTAGTCGCGGCGTGTGGAGAGGCTCTCCTTTGTGGTGAGGATCTGTCCGCAGACGATGCCGTACTCGCCGAACAGGTCGTAATAGCGGTCTATGAGCCGCACCTGTCCCACGGCCGAGTATATCTGCCGCGCCGATACCTCGTCCAGCTTGCGCCCCAGATTACGCAGCAGGCCGCGCCCCGAGGCGACGGCCCCCGACGAGACCATTATTATCTCGGCGCCCGCGGCGTGCAGTGCGGCGATCTGGTCGACAAGGGCCGATATGCGGGTGGTGTCGGGTGTGCCGTTGTCGCGCGTGAGCACGTTGCTGCCGATCTTTACCACGATGCGTTTGTAGCGGAGGGTGTTGTGCATGATGTTGTTTCTTGTGTTGATTGACAATCGGCGCGGCCGCCCTCCTCGGACAGCCGCGCCGCTATGTGTTATTCGGCCGGTTCGAACTTGTATCCCACGCCCTTGACCGTGACGATATGCTGTTCGCCGATCTTCTGGCGCAGCTTGCGTATGTGTACGTCGATCGTGCGGTCGCCCACGACGACCTTGTCGCCCCAGATGCGGGAATAGATCTCCTCGCGCGTGAAGAGCTTGCCGGGCTGCGAGTGCAGCAGCTCCAGAAGGGCGAACTCCTTGCGCGGCAGCACGAGCGTCTGGTCGCCTATGCGAACCTGATAGTGCTCCTTGTCGATGACGATCGGCGTCTCGCTCTCCGTGGGGGTGATGCGTTTGAGTATGGCCCCCACGCGGCTGCGCAGGATGTTCATCTTGATGGGTTTGTTGATGAAGTCGTCGGCCCCGACGCCGTAGCTCTGCAGTTGGGTCTCCTCGCTGCCCACGGCCGAGAGAAACACGACCATGACATTCTTGAGCGAGGGGGCGCTGCGTATGGCGCGGCAGGTGTCGATGCCGTCGAGCACGGGCATGAGCATATCGAGCAGAATCAGGTGGGGTTTGATCTTGAGGGCCGTTTCGAGACCCTCGGCACCGTTCTGTGCCGTGTAGACTTCGTAGCCGTCACGTTCGAGGTTGTATTTCACGAACTCGAGGATATCGGTTTCGTCGTCGATGAGCAGTATGCGGTATCCCATAGCGAATCGAATTTTCTACAAATATATGAATTTCCGCCCGAAAAAGCGGCTGCCGATCGGATAAATTGTGTATATTTGCACGATTATGTACTACGACGCGTAGTAATCATTAAATTGAGAAGCGATGGCTATTGAAAATTCCAACCGTGAGATTCGCATGGAATCGCTCAGCGAGGCTGAAGAGACGCGGAACACTGCAGCCGAAGAGATCGGCGCGAAGCAGACAGAAGTCGAGGAGAATGTGACGCCGGCAACAGCCGCGTCGATGCAGACGCCGGCCGAAGATGGTGCGTCGGCACCGTCGCAGACGTGTGCTGCGCAGGAGCCTGCCGCGGCGAGTGATGCCGCAGCCGGAGATGCCGTCGCCGAAGAGCCCGCGTCGGGTGCGGCTGAAACCGACGCAAGGAAGGATGATGATGCCGAGCCCGAATCTGCCGAATCTGCTGAACCGGAAACGGAAGAGGCTGACGAGGAGTCGTCGGGTGCCGTATCGGAGGACGATCTCAGCGGCAAGAGCAAGGAGGAGCTGGTCGACATGTTTGCCCGCATGTTGGAGACCGAACCCGTGCAGACGCTGCGCAAGAGCATGGAGGCCATAAAGGTGGCCTTCTACAAGCTCCATCGTGCCGAGGTGGAGGCTGCGCGCAAGGCCTTCGAGGCAACGGCGGCCGAGGGCGAGGAGTTCGTGCCCGCGGTGGATGCGCTGGAGGTACGGCTGAAGGATCTCTTCAAGGAGTATCGCCGCCGCCGTGACGAGTATATGGCCAATCTCGACTCGATCAAGGAGGAGAACCTCAAGGCCAAGCTTGCCATCATCGATGAGTTGAAGGAGCTGGTCAATTCGGACGAGACGCTGAACCACACCTTTGCCAAGTTCCGCGAGCTGCAGCAGCGCTGGAAGGAGATCGGCGTGGTGCCGCAGCAGAATGTCAAGGATCTGTGGGAGACCTACAACCTGCATGTGGAGAACTTCTACAACTTCATCAAGATAAACAAGGAGCTGCGCGATCTGGACCTGAAGAAGAACTACGAGCAGAAACTCCAGCTGTGCGAGCAGGCCGAGGCGCTCATAACCGAGCCGTCGACGGTGGAGGCGTTCCACAAGCTGCAGAAGCTGCATGACGAGTGGCGCGAGACGGGTCCCGTGGCCAATGAGTACAAGGATGCGCTGTGGGAGCGGTTCAAGGCTGCCTCGACGCGCATAAACAAACAGCATCAGGAGTATTTCGAGCGCATCAAGCAGGAGCAGATGAAGAACCTCGAGCTGAAGACCGACCTGTGCGAGAAGACGGAGGCTCTGGTCGAGCAGCCATATTCTACGCGCAAGGAGTGGAACAAGGCGAGCGAGCGTCTGCTTGAGATACAGAAGATATGGCGTACGATAGGCTTCGCCCCCAAGAAGGACAATACGCGCATCTACGAGCGTTTCCGCGCCGCGTGCGACAAGTTCTTTGAGGCCAAGCGAGAGTTCTATGCCGGTGTTAAGAACGACATGGAGCACAACCTGCAGCTCAAGACCGAACTTTGCGAGGCGGCCGAGGCGTTGCAGGAGAGCAGCGAGTGGAAGCAGGCTACCGAGGAGCTCATCGCCCTTCAGGGCAAGTGGAGCAAGATCGGCCCCGTGCCGCGCCGCTATTCGGATCAGATATGGAAGCGTTTCCGTGCGGCGTGCGACCACTTCTTCGAGCGCAAGTCGCAGCACTTCTCGCAGGTCGAGGGCGAGCATGAGGAGAACCTCCGCCGCAAATTGGCCCTTATCGAGGAGATGCGTACGGCCGACGTGAAGGCCGGCGGCTACGATGTGATCAGGGATTTCCAGCGCCGTTGGAGCGAGATAGGATTCGTGCCCATCAAGCAGAAGGATGCCGTGCAGAAGAGCTACAAGGAGGTTGTGGATGCCATGTTCGATGCCCTGCGCGGCTCGGAGCGCGACCGTTCGATGTCGCGGTTCCGCGATCGGCTGCAGTCGATGAAGTCTTCGGGTGACAAGCGTTTGCGCAGCGAGCGTGAGCGCCTCTATAATAGGGTGCGTCAGCTGGAGCAGGACATAGCCCTGTTGGAGAACAACGTGGGATTCTTCTCCAAGTCGAAGAACGCCGAGGCTGTCGTGGCCGACATACGCGAGAAGATCGCCGCCTCGAAGCAGCAGCTGCAGGATATGATCGAGAAGGTGCGCCTGATCGACAGCCGTGCCGCCGAGGAGGCCAAGACGGATGCCGCCGACCCGAAGGAGGAGAAGCCGGCAAAGGAGAACAAGGATTAGATGCGGCAATATGCCGGGCGTATGGTCGGGTTCGTTGTGACGGGCCCGACCGTGCGGTGAATATGGATTTTGAATATTTGAATGTTGTAAGTATAAATTAGTAACTCTGATGAAATTAGACAAGCCAAAGTACATCTTCGTCACGGGAGGTGTCGCATCGTCGCTGGGAAAGGGTATCATCTCGGCGTCGGTGGCGCGGTTGCTTCAGGCCCGCGGTTATTCGGTCACGATCCAGAAACTCGACCCGTATATCAACGTTGACCCCGGAACGCTCAACCCCTATGAGCACGGCGAGTGCTACGTTACCGAGGATGGAACCGAGACCGACCTCGATCTGGGACACTACGAGCGCTTCACGTCGATAACCACCACCCATGACAACAATGTCACTACGGGCAAGATCTATCAGTGTGTCATCGAGAAGGAGCGTCGCGGCGAGTTTCTGGGCAAGACGGTGCAGGTGATTCCCCACATCACGGACGAGATCAAGCGCCGCATCCAGCTGCTCGGCACAACGAAGAAGTATGACGTCATCATCACCGAGATAGGCGGTACGGTGGGCGATATCGAGTCTCTGCCCTTCATCGAGTCGGTCCGTCAGCTTCGCAACCAGCTCGGATACCGCAATTCGGTACTCATACACCTTACGCTTATACCCTATATGGCCGCTTCGGGCGAGTTGAAGACCAAGCCTACGCAGCACTCGGTCAAGGAGCTGCAGTCGGCGGGTTTGCAGCCCGACGTACTGGTTCTGCGCACGGAGCATCCCCTTTCGGACGAGGTGCGTCGCAAGGTGGCTCTGTTCTGTAACGTTACGCCCGACGCCGTTGTGGAGTCGATCGACGTGCCGACGATATACGAGGTGCCGCTGCGCATGCATGCACAGCATCTGGACGAGGTGTTGCTCGCGAAGCTCGGCGTCGAGAGCCACGAGGAGCCCGACATGACCTCATGGCGCGAGTTTGTGGATAAGATCAAGCATCCGAAATACAAGGTCGAGATCGCTCTGGTGGGCAAGTACACCGAGCTGCCCGACGCCTACAAGTCGATCTGCGAGTCGTTCATACATGCGGGTGCGGCGAACAACTGCAAGGTGAAGCTCACGTATGTCAATTCGGAGAAGATAACTCCCGAGAACGTTGCCGACACGTTGGGCCGCATGGCAGGTATCGTGGTGGCTCCGGGCTTCGGCAACCGCGGCATCGAGGGCAAGATCGAGGCCGTGCGTTATGCACGCGAGAACAAGATCCCGTTCTTCGGAATATGTCTGGGCATGCAGAGCGCCGTCATAGAGTTCGCACGCAATGTTCTGGGCCTGCCAGATGCGCATTCGAGCGAGATGGAGCAGGGCACGAAGAACCCCGTCATCGACCTTATGGAGGAGCAGAAGGGCATCACTGCCAAGGGCGGCACGATGCGTCTGGGCGGGTATCCGTGTGCACTGAAGCATGGTACGCGCGTTTATGAGGCATACGGCAAGGACCTGATCGTGGAGCGTCACCGCCACCGTTACGAGTTCAACGGGGCTTATCTGCCGCAGTTTGAGGCCGCGGGCATGATCGCCGCCGGTACGAATCCCGAGACGGGCCTTGTAGAGGTTATCGAACTGAAGGATCATCCGTGGTTCGTGGGTACGCAGTACCACCCCGAGTATAAGAGTACGGTAGCCACGCCGGCGCCGCTGTTCGTATCGTTCGTACGCGCGGCGATGGAGTATGGCGCGGCGCACGGACTCGAGGAGAAGGTGGCTCAGAATCAATAGCAGGAGGCCGAGACGGGGAAGGCAGCTGCGGTTTGGGGCATCTGACGATGATGCCGTGCCGTGGTAGTATCTCCGCGGTGACTGTATGTAACCTTCGGCGGCACGGCCGCCAGACTAAAATATCGAATAAAACGACAGATGGATAAGAAAACTATCGTAGGAGTGTTGCTCATGTCCCTGATATTTGTGGGATATGTGATATACAGCTCCAGACAACAGGCAAAATATCAGGAGTATCTGGCAGAGGTTGCGACCGAGGAGGCGGCAGCCGCCGAGGCAGCCGGACCCGAGGCCGAGAAGACTCAGAGCATCGAGCAGGCCGACACGACTGCGGCCGTGGACCGCGATGTGGAGATCTTCGGCGCATCGTTGGCCGCAGCGCGCGACCGCGCGGCCGAGACGGTGACCATGTCGAACGACTACCTCACGGTGGAGTTCTCGACGGCGGGCGCCTCGATGCACAAGGTGACGCTGGCCGAATATACGAAGTACGCCCCGCGTGAGGAGCGTAACGAGAAGGTTGTGCTGTATGAGCCCGCCCCTTCGCACATGGGGTTGGAGTTCTACATACGCAACGGACTGAACAACGTGCCGGTGAACACTTCGGAGTATGTCTTCACGAACGAGGGCGTGACGCGCGGCGATGGCTTCCAGAAGCTGACGATGCGTCTGGATGTGGCTCCCGAGTCGTATCTGCTCTACGAGTACGTCCTCTATGACGAGAAGGTGCCGTCGCGCGACTACCTGCTCGATTTCGACATCAAGCTGGTGAATATGGCGCAGCTGATGGCCAACCAGTCGACGGTGAATCTGCTGTGGACGGCCCGCACGTATCAGAACGAGCGCGGTTACCAGAGCGAGAATATGTACACGACGGTGTCGTACCGCTTCCCGGGCGAGGAGTCTATCGAGAGCCTTTCGACTGGCGACGGCGAGAAGCAGGAGACGGTGCAGAATGCCGTCAACTGGGTCGCTTTCAAACAGCAGTTCTTCTCGGAGGCGCTCATCGCCCCCGCGAACTTCAGCTATGCCGACGTGATGTATGTGACCGAAGCGGAGGATTCGGGTTATATAAAAAACTTCTCGGCACGCATGGGACTTCCGTACGATGCGCAGACGACGCAGTACGACATGTCGATATATTGCGGTCCGAACAAATATGCCGTGCTGTCGAACGTTGTTGACGACAACGGTGACAAGATCGCTCTGGAGCGTCTGATCCCGCTGGGCGGCTGGCTTGTGGGGTGGATTAACCGCTGGATCGTGATCCCCGTGTTCGATTTTCTGAGCAAATATATAGGCAGTTTCGGACTTATTATCCTGATACTTACCGTACTTATCAAGCTGTTGATCTTCCCGCTTACCTACCGCAGCTACCTCTCGACGGCCAAGATGCGTGTCATCAAACCCGAGGTCGATGCCCTGAACGAGAAGTATCCGCGTCAGGAGGATGCCATGAAGAAGCAGCAGGCGATGATGGAACTCTACAAGAAGGCGGGCATCAATCCTCTCGGAGGATGTATCCCGCTGCTCATACAGCTGCCTATCCTGTGGGCGATGTTCCGTTTCTTCCCTGCAAGTATCGAGCTGCGCGGCGAGTCGTTCCTCTGGGCCGATGACCTGTCGGCATACGACAGCATCGTGACGCTGCCCTTCTCGATTCCGTGGTACGGCGACCATGTGAGCCTCTTCGCCCTGTTGATGAGCATAGCGTTGGTGCTGTTCTCATACTTCAGTTATCAGCAGACGGCCTCGAGCCAGCCGCAGATGGCGGGCATGCGTTTCATGATGGTCTACCTTATGCCCATCATGATGCTGTTCTTCTTCAACAGCTACGCTTCGGGTCTCTGCTACTACTATCTGCTCTCGCAGTTGATAACCATAGGCATCATGGTCGGCATCCGCCACTTCGTCGATGACGAGAAGATCCACGCGATGATCCGCCGCAATGCCGAGAAGCAGAAGAACAAGAAGAAATCGAAGTTCCAGCTCCGCTACGAGGAGCTCATGCGTCAGCAGCAGGAGCAGATGCGCCAGCAGCAGAAGGGACGCCGATAGATAAAGTATTCCATGCGAGCCGATCGGCCGATGGTGGAAAAAAGAATACGCACCGCAAACTCTTCCGAGAGTCTGCGGTGCGTATCTGTTTTGTCGGGATGCCTTGTCTCGTGTCGGGGGCGGAATCGGATTATCGGCCGTATTGCTGCTGCCGCAGTGTCAGGCCCCGAGCATCTCGACAAGTTTGCGAGCCGCCTCGGCGGGGGTGGGGCAGCTGTCGAGCAGCTGTATGAACCGGCTGCCTACGATGACACCTGCGGCGTGTGAGGCGGCCGCCTCGTATGTGGTGCGGTTCGATATGCCGAATCCGATCATGCGGGGATTGCGCAGCGGCATGGCGGCTACGCGCTCGAAATATTCACGCTGGCTGTCGAAGTTGTCCTTGGCGCCCGTAGTTCCCGGCGACGAAACCATGTAGATGAACCCGTTGGTGCTGCTGTCGATAAGGCGTATGCGCTCGTCGTCGGTCTCGGGCGTTATGAGCATGATCATATCGAGCTCGTAGGCATCGGCCGTAGGCTTGTATGTGGCGACATACTCTTCGTATGGCAGGTCGGGTATGATCGCCCCGTCGATGCCGCACTCCTGACAACTGCGGCAGAAGGACTCGAATCCGTATTGCATGATGGGGTTGAGATAGCCCATCAGTATGAGGGGCATATCGGTGTGTGAACGTACGTCGCGCAGCTGCGAGAAGAGGCGCCGCAGCGTCATGCCGTTGCGCAGGGCCTTCGTGGCGGCGTCCTGAATGACGGGGCCGTCGGCCATGGGGTCGCTGAAAGGGATGCCTATCTCGACCATGCGTACGCCTGCGGCGTCAAGCGCCTCGAGTACGGGCAGTGTGGAGTCGAAAGTGGGGTGTCCAGCGCAGAAATATACCGAGAGTACGGGACGGTCGGCCTCGGCGAAGAGTTTTTGTATGCGGTTCATAATCTTTGGTTTAATTCGTTGATAAATTGTCTTATTTTCTCTGCGTCCTTGAGTGCGGGTGCCGTCTCGAAGCGGCTGTTGAGGTCTATGCCCGCCATCATGGGGTGACGCATGGCTGCTATGGTGTCGACGGCGTCGGGCCCGATGCCCCCGCTGAGGATAAATGGTAAGGGGCCGCGGTAGCGGTCGAGAAGCGACCAGTCGAATCGGCGTCCCGAGCCTCCGTAGGTTGTGCAACGTGTCTCGAAGAGAATGTAGTCACACGTGTCGGCATAGTCCGACGTGCGATTTAGATCCTCTTCCGAGGCGATCGGCACGGCTTTGATGATAATCGTATGCGGCGGCAGGAGGCGGCGCAGTGCGCGGCATACGTCGGGTGTCTCGCCTCCGTGCAGCTGTACGGCACGCAGCCCGAACTCCTCAACGCGGCGCAGAATGGTATCCGCATCGGCATCGACAAAGACTCCGGTACGTGTGGCCGCATCGGGAAGATAGTCGGGTCGGCGGCCGACATAGCGCGGAGAGGCGGGATGGAAGATGAACCCCATCATGTCGATTCCGAGCCGTTCTATTGCGCGTATATTCTGCGGATCGCGCATGCCGCATACCTTGATTATCATTGTACTTGAGCTATAAGTTGCCGCAGCGCCTGCGACGGATCTTCACACTTCATGAATGTCTCCCCGATGAGAAATCCCGCGAAGCCCGCCTCGCGCAGGCGACGTATCGTTTCTGCGGACGAGATGCCGCTCTCGGATACAAGGACGCGGTCGTGCGGCAGTTTGTCGGCCATCGTGAATGATACTTCGGTGTCGGTATGGAACGTGCCGAGGTGTCGGTTGTTGACGCCGATCATGTCGGTATCGGGAAGGATATGTCCGATCTCGTCGGCGGAGTGTATCTCGAGCAGCGTCTCGAGGCCGAGCGCGTGTGCCGTATCGGTCAGATGTCGGCACTCCTCGGGTGTAAGCACCGAGGCTATGAGAAGTACGGCATCGGCTCCGACGGCACGCGCCTCGTATATCTGGTATTCGTGTACGATGAACTCCTTGCGCAGCAGCGGCAGCGTCGTGACGGCACGTGCGGCGGTGAGATCTGCGACACCGCCGCCGAAGAACTCGCCGTCGGTGAGTATCGACATGGCGGTCGCGCCGCTGCGCTCGTATGCCGCGGCCACATCCGATGGATGTGCATAGCGTGCGATCCACCCCTTGGATGGTGAGCGGCGTTTGAATTCTGCTATGATGCCCGTAGATGAGGCCTTGAGGGCCCGGCTCATCGACACGGTGGGGCGGTCGACGGCCTCGGCGCGCGCCCGCATCGTCTCAAGAGGCGTGTGCGCTATGTGCAGAGCTACCTCGCGACGTTTGTGGGCAACGATTGTCTGTAAGATGTCTTCCATGGTTTTAGCTGTTGAGTGAGACGAATCGGCGGAAACATGCGGCTGCGGCGCCGCTCTCGATCGAAGCGCGTGCCGTGGCTATGCACTCCTCGATCGAGCGCATCGGCTCGATGGCCTGTATGGCGAAGGCGGCATTTATCACGACGCACTCCTTCTGAGAACGTGTGGAGCGGTTCTCCAGAACGCTGTCGAAGATGGCGGCGGCCTTCTGCGGGGTGTCGCCCCCGTGCAGCTCCTCCTGACGGACGGTCTGCAGGCCCACCTGCTGCGGCCGCAGAACCTCTTCGTATGATGAGGTTACGATCTTGAAGCCTCCCGTGAGCGAGATCTCGTCGTAGCCGTCGAGACTAGTGACTATGGCGAAGCGCATGCCCAAACGTTTGAGTACGTTGGTGTAGAGGCGCATCTGGTTCAGGTCGGGCACGCCGAGCAGCTGGTATGCGGGCGATGCGGGGTTTACCAGCGGCCCCAGCAGGTTGAATATCGTGCGTACCTGCATGGCACGGCGAACGTCAGCCACGAACTTCATGGCCGGATTGAACAGCGGTGCGTGCAGGTAGGCTATGTTGCACTGCTCGATCGAGCGGCGCAGACGCCCTTCGTCCGCGGTGAAGCGTACGCCGTGCTGTTCGAGTACGTTGCTGGCGCCGCTCACCGACGTGGCGCCGTAGTTGCCGTGCTTGGCTACGCGGTAGCCCGCACCCGCTACGACAAAGCATGCACAGGTTGAGATGTTGAATGTGTTTTTGCCGTCACCGCCCGTGCCGACGATGTCGACGGGTGCGTACTCCGAGAGGTCGATGCGTCGTGCCGCATCCATCAAAGCCTCGCGGAAGCCCAGAAGTTCGTCTACCGTTATGCCGCGCATGGCAAATACGGTGAGCATGGCGGCGATCTGTGCGTCGGGATAGCTCTGGCGTGTGATCTCGTACATGATGGCGCGGGTCTGGTCGGATGTCAGACGTTCGTCGCCGAAGAGTCGTTGCAATATCTGTTTCATCTCTTTTTTCCTCTTTAATGGTTGATCCAGTTGCGTATGATTATGTCGCCCTGCGGCGTGAGTATCGATTCGGGGTGGAATTGCAGGCCCCGGATGTCGGCCGTGCGGTGGTGCAGGGCCATGATCTGCCCCTCGTCGCTGAGGGCTGTTATCTGCAGCTCGTCGGGCAGGCCGTCACGGCTGACGACCCATGAGTGGTAACGTCCTGCCTCGATGGTGCGGGGCAATGACTCGAACAGGTAGTCATCGCCGAGAGATATGGGTGTCTGCACGCCGTGAAACACATGTGCGAGGTTCTCGAGGCGGGCGCCGAAGTGCTCGCCTATGGCCTGATGTCCCAGACATACGCCGAGTATGGGTTTCGTAAAGGCGAAACGCTCCAACACCTCGGGCATGTCGCCCGCCTCGGAGGGTATGCCCGGCCCGGGCGAAAGGATTATCTTGTCGCTGGCGGCCACGCGCCGCATGTCGATGTGGTCGTTGCGCATGACGTCGATACTTGCTCCCGCTGCCTCCACGGCATGGCAGAGGTTGTAGGTGAAGGAGTCGTAATTGTCTATAATGGCTATTTTCATCTTCTTGCGGTATTATTCGTGTGTCAAATCTTTTCGGCCATATCGATGGCGCGGCGCAGTGCCGCGAGCTTGTTGTTCACCTCCTGCAGCTCGGCCATGCGGTCGCTGCGGGCGACGATGCCGCCGCCGGCCTGAAACCACAGTTCGTTGTTGCGGCTGACGAAGGTGCGTATGGTGATGGCTTGGTTCAGGTCGCCGTCAAGGCCGATGAAGCCTATGCAGCCGCCGTAGGCGCCGCGGTTGTGTGGCTCGTACTCCGATATGAGCTGCATGGCCCGTACCTTCGGCGCTCCGGAGAGTGTCCCTGCGGGGAAGGTGTCAAAGAAGGCCCGTATGGAGCTGCGCCCCTCGCGCAGCGTGCCGCCGACACGGCTTACGAGGTGGATGACGTGGCTGTAATACTGTATCTGCTTGAAGAACTCTGGCTTCACGTCGCGGCAGTTGCGTGCCAGATCGTTGCGCGCCAGATCTACCAGCATGACATGTTCGGCATTCTCCTTGGGGTCGGCCGCAAGTCGTTCCGCCGCCTCTGTGTCGGCCTCAGGGTCTCCCGTGCGGCGCGTCGTGCCGGCTATGGGGTCGATCCATGCGTGACGGCCCTCGATGCGGCAGTGGGTCTCGGGCGAGGAGCCGAAGATGCGGAACCCGCCGAAATCGAAGTAGAAGAGATAGGGTGAAGGGTTGATGGCGCGCAGCGCACGGTAGAGCTTGAAGTCGTCGCCCGAATAAGGCTGTATGAAGCGGCGCGAAAGTACGATCTGGAAGACGTCGCCGCGCAGGCAGTGGGCAATGCCGCGGTCGATGTTGGCAAGGTGCTCCTCGTCGGTGAGGGTGCTGCGGCACTCCCCCTCGGCGCGGAAGTCATAGACGGGGAAGTTGCGGTTCGAGATGCGGCGCTCGATCTCGTCCAGCATCGGGGGCTCGTCGCCGGTGCGTATCTCGGTGAGAATCATCTCGTGGTTGCGGTCGTGGAATACGACCACATATTTATATAATATATAGAGAAGGTCGGGAGCGTCGTTCTTCTCGGCGCTGCTGTCCTTGACGGCGATATGCTCTGTGTGGCGGACGATGTTGAAGGAGGTGTAACCGTACAGGCCGCAGTATTGCGCCCCCTCGCCACGCACCTCGAAGCGTGAGATGAACTCCTCGAGTGCCGTTGCGACCGTGTAGTCGTCGTTTATCGGATGCTCCTCGGATGTGTCGTCCGGAAACTCGAACCGCGCCGTGCCGTGGTCTATGGCCACGGATGCTATGGGGCGGAAGGCTATGAAGGAGCGGTTGTTGTCGCTGCTGTTGTAGTCGCTGCTCTCCATCAGGGCACTCTGCGGGAAGATGTCGCGTACCTTGAGGTAAGTGGTAACCGGAGTGTGCAGATCGCCGAGCAGCTGGCGCGAAAATGCCGTATAACTGTATTTTTTCATCGTTGCATGTATTTCAGATAGGTGTCCATATCTTTGTCGCCGCGGCCCGAGACGGTAAGCACAGCCACATCCGTCGGGCGGAAGGGTATCTTGTCCAGCGCGCCGAGCGCATGTGCCGATTCGAGTGCCGGAATTATACCCTCGAGACGTGTGAGTTCGAATGCCGCACGCAGCGCCTCATCATCCGTTATGGCCATAACGTCGGCCCGGTGCGTGGCGGCCAGATGTGCGTGCAGGGGGCCGATGCCCGGGTAGTCGAGACCTGCCGAGATCGAGTAGGGTTCGAGGATCTGTCCGTCCTCGTCCTGCATGAGCAGCGTGTGGGCGCCGTGGATGATGCCCTTGCGGCCGAGGTGTATCGTCGCGGCCGAGCGCGGCGTGTCGACACCCTCGCCTGCCGCCTCGGCCAGAACGATGTGTACGTCGGGGTCGTCCAGATAGTGGTATATGGTGCCAGCGGCATTGCTGCCGCCGCCAACGCATGCGATGAGGTAGTCGGGCGAGGTGCGTCCCTCGTGGTCGAGCAGCTGGGTGCGGATCTCGCGGCTGATGACGCTTTGCAGGCGTGCTACCATGTCGGGATAGGGGTGCGGGCCTACCGTCGAGCCGATGATGTAGTATGTATCCTCGGGGTGTGTGCACCAGTCGCGTATGGCTTCGTTGGTGGCATCCTTGAGGGTCATGTTGCCCGAGGTGACGGCGCGGACATCGGCTCCGAGCATACGCATGCGCTCGACATTGACCCGCTGCCGCTCGACGTCGGTGCGTCCCATATATACCACGCACTCCATATCCATCAGCGCGCACACGGTGGCTGTAGCTACGCCGTGCTGTCCGGCGCCCGTTTCGGCGATGATGCGCCGCTTGCCCATACGGCGGGCGATGAGGATCTGGCCTATTGTGTTGTTTATCTTGTGAGCGCCCGTGTGGTTCAGATCCTCGCGTTTGAGGTATATGCGGCATCCGTATCGCTCCGACAGGCGCTTGGCCAGATATAGAGGCGAGGGACGCCCGACATAGTCGCGCAGCAGGCGGTCATATTCGCGGCGGAACGACTCGCTCTGCATGATCGGTAGATAGTTCTCCTGAAGCGTCTCGACGGCGCGGCGCAGGATCTCGGGAACGTATGCGCCGCCGAAGCAGCCGTAGTAGCCTTTTGAGTCGACGTGATAGTTGTTGGTGTCCATATCGTGAATGTTTTTGCAGTTTGTTTGCGGGGTATAAAATTGAAGCGGGCCGTCGTAAGTACGACAGCCCGCTCATATCGGTTCGATTCCGCTCTTAGAGGCACACGGCGCGTTGACTTACGACTTTTTCAAGTTGCAAGCGCCACCACCATGAAATATTGTTGCGAAGCGAAATCATATTGTATCTCCTCTTTTCCTGTTTCAAAGATATGATAAAATTTTTTACGATATACCGCCCGGATATATTTTCATTGCATATTCTTGCATGCGTATGTTCGTGCTTGCCGCGTATCGTATTTGTATATAGTATATTAGTTTCTCGGCGCGGCGAGTGTGAATATTCCGTTTTTTTGCGCTGACCTTATTGCGTGTTGTGCTCGTGGCCCTAGTTGGGCTGCTTAGGCGAGAATCTGCTCTATGCGCTGCAGCTCGTCCGACGAGAAGTCGGGACCGTCGAGGGCGCCGAGGCTGTCCAGAAGCTGTTCGGACGAGCTTGCGCCGACGAGCACGCTCGTGACGCGCATGTCGCGCAGCACCCAGCGCAGGGCCATCTGTGCGAGTGACTGTCCCCGCTCCGCGGACACGCCGCATGCGGGGTTGTTTTGTGGCCTATTTACATCTGTCTGTTGAAATTTCGGGTTATTATCGTTATATTCGTATCGTTATGTCCGGCTTTTCTTGTGCCGATGCGGTGTCAAGCATATAAATAAATTATAAAAGATATGATTCGTTTTCGATCGGGAGTGATCTCTGCGGCCGTTGCCGCACTTTTCTGCGGGGCAGTATTTGTAGGATGTTCCGTGCGGCCGCCCATGGTGTGTGACCGTGAGGCCATGTATGAGACTATCGAGGCGTTGTGTGCCGACTCGATGGCCGGACGCCGTGCCGCCAGCGGCGGCGATTTGCGTGCGGCGCGTATGTTGGCGGGGATGATGGAGAAGGCGGGATGCGAGCCTCTTTGGGAGGAGGCTGTCGTGCCGTTCCATCTGGAGAATACCATGAAGACGTTGCATACGGAAAATCTTGACTTTGCGAAGAGATTTTTTGCGGGCCCGTGGTGCGACTCGACATACAATGTGGCGATGGTCATCCGCAGCGGATATCCCGACGCACCGAAAGTCGTGTTGGGGGCGCATTATGACCATATCGGGAAGCTCGTCGTGGGCGGCACCGATACGAAGGATACTCTTATGCTGCGCGGGGCCAACGACAATGCTTCGGGTGCCGTGGCCGTGACGGAGATAGCGCGCCGCCTGCGTCCCTATGCGCGCGATTTCAAGCGAGACCTTGTCCTTACGCTGTTCAGCGCCGAGGAGATGGGCCTTGTCGGGTCGCGCCTTATGGCGACGATGTTGCGCGACAGTGCGGTGAATGTGGGGTATATGGTCAACCTCGAGATGCTGGGCCGCCTGAAGGAGGATAATTTCCGCATGCACCTCTTTGTCGATGACATGGATGCGATGAAACAGATCTCCGTGCCGAACGTAGATTCGCTTTCGGTGGGCGTGGTGATGAATAACTCGGGAGCGTCGGACCATCTCTCCTTTACGGCAATGGGAATCCCCGCGGCGCTGTTTGCTACGGATGATATGGCGACGCTGCATCAGGCGACGGATACGCCCGAAAGTCTCAATATGGAGGGTATGGAGCGTGTGGTGAACTATATCATGCGTAATGTCCATGCACTGCTGACGGCCGAGAGGCTGCCGTCGCCGAACCGGACGCAGGAGGCCCAATAATATAATGTACGCGACAATGATCAAGGCGGGTGCGGATCGTGAGAGATCCGTACCCGCCCTTGTCGTTGTCGGCGGCGTATGTTTTCAGTAGTTTTTTCGGCCGAAATATTTGGAGTTAATAATTTTTTGCATACATTTGTACTGTACTATTGATGTAGTACAGTGTGGCGGGTTTCCGCCTCATCCGATGGAGCGTGACAGCGGGAACTGCGCGCGGCGGCCGTGGCGGCCGACAGGAAGGCAATAGAGTAACAGTTTATGATTGAAATGAAGGATTTGTATGCGGGATACGGCCGAAAGCGCACGGTCCTGCGCGGTCTGGGCGGCACGATCGCCGAAGGCCACATCTACGGTCTGCTCGGTGCCAACGGCAGCGGCAAGACCACTCTCATGAAGACATGGGCGGGGGCGCTGTTCCCGGTATCGGGCCGTGTCGATGTCTTCGGCAGCCGTCCTGCGGATCGCAAGGCCGACTTTCTGGCCTCGGCGGTATATATGCCCGACGAAATATCGTTCCCGCAGCTCTCGGTTGCGGCGTTCGAGCGGGTGTACGGGCGTTTCCGTCCCCACTTCTCGCACGAGGATTTCGGTTCCTATCTCAACGCTCTGGATTTCAGCTTCGGGGTGCGGATCGACCGCCTCTCGACGGGAAACCGCAAGAAACTATTCATCGCCTTCTCGTTGGCGAGCAATCCAGCGCTGCTGTTGATGGACGAGCCGACGAACGGTCTCGACATAGAGTCGAAGAAGGCTTTCCGCCGCATTCTCGCCTCGTTCGACACGACGGGGCGCGTGGTTGTCGTATCGACGCATCAGGTGGCCGATCTGAACAATCTGCTCTCGGCGGTGGTGGTGCTGCGCGACGGAGGTATCGCCCTGAACGCCACATTCGACGCCATAACCGAGAAGCTAAGCTTCGGTGGCGCGTCAGATGCGGATGTGCTGTATGCCGACGGCCTGAGATCGATAAGCATTAACCGCGACGGAGAGTATACTGATGTGGATGTCGAGTCGCTCTACCACGCCATACACGAGAGCGAGTGCGTACGCTCGTTCATTGCCGAAAACTTTTCGGGTAACTCTTCGGAGGGCAATTCCGGAAAAATCGCGGACACAGCCGCGGGAAAGGAGGGCGTATGTTGAGAAGCATCATATCTCTGGCGGCGCGCCATTGGCGCGAACACTGGTTGCGCGACCTGCTCTGCCTGCTGGCCATTGCAGCCGTGGCTGTGTTGATCTATGCCGGCAACCTGTCAGGGCCGGGAGCGGCATCTGCGGCGCGGGTGGCGACGCAGTTGGGTAATATACGATACAGCATTGTCCTGTGGTGGATTGCCGTGACGGCTGCCTATACCCTTCTGACGGCATTCCACGGCTATGGCGATGCCCGCCGCTGTTATGCGACACTGTTGCTGCCGGCGTGCAGCGGGGCGAAATATGCGTGGGAGTGGCTGCGCACAATGGTTATATTCCCGCTGGCGGCGCTGGCTCTGATATGGGGTGTCGATGCCGTGACGGTCAGGTACATGGCGCATGCGCGGCCCATACTGGCTGATGTATTGGACGACGCCTTCTCGCTGTGGGATGCCCTTACGGCAACGGGCGAGCCGTTGAATTATATACCTTACAACATATACCTTGCCGTTTGGTTCAATTCTGCGGCCATGCTCGTGCGTTCGGGCTTACGCCCTGCGGTGGCGGTGGTGACGGCGGTGGCCGCGTTGGCTGTGGCGCTTACGTTCCCGTGGTCCACGGAGCGTACGGCGCTCTACCCGTTCGTGTGGGTGGAGATGGAACGCGGCTATGCCGTGACGTGGTCGATGCCGGTGTCGTGGTGTTCGCGCATGGCGGGCTATGCGATAAGCTATGTGTGGTATGCGGCGCTGCCGGTGGCAGTATATGTGCTGTCGTACCTGAAATTTAAGGAGAGGGAGATATAAAGTGAAATTATCGGACAACAAACCCGTATTCCTGCAGATCAAGGCATGGATCGAGGACCATATCCTGCGCGGCGAGTGGCGTGCCGGTGAGCAGCTGCCGTCGGTGCGCGAGTTGAGCGTACGCTTCGGTGTGAATGCCAACACCGTGGTGCGAACGTACGAGCGTCTGCTCTTCGACGGCTCGGTGCGGAGCGTGCGCGGCGTGGGGTTCTTCGTCGCCGACAATGCCCGTGACGCCGTGGTGGCGCGGCGCCGCGAGGAGTTTTACGCGGAGACGCTGCCCGCATTCGTCGAGCAGATGGAACTTCTGGGTGTCGGTATGCAGGAGGTGGCGCGGGCCTATGAAGAGAAATTGAAAAATGAAAACAATGATGATACGAAGAACAAGCAATAGATTCGCGTTGGCGGTTGCGGCCGTCTTCGTAGTGCTGCCGGCGCTGTCGCTTACGGTGAACAGCGTGCGTGAGCAGAGGTGTGTAAAGGATGTGCTGCCCCTTATGCGGCGCATATCGGACAACGACATACATGTGGTTGAACTCACGGGCCGCAAGGCGTCGGAGGGGATGCTCTATGTCCAGAATGCGTGGCGTACGCTCAATGTCGTAGAACTGAATGTCATGCCGCGGCAGATGTCCATATCGGGCGATACGCTGCGCGTCGTTTTGGACGATGAGAGCGACGTATATCAGGGTCGCATCATACTGGCCAATCTGAAGAGTGTGATCCGCAACGGAGAGACAACGATGCTGCGTGAACACTAACGTTCGCCGTACTTGAAATTTTTTCACAACCTTCTTCCCGTCGCGCCACGGTTGCCGCATGCAGTTCCCGCTTATGCCCGTAGAGGATGCGATCGAGAATGAAAAACGTGTAAAAATTTCGGATATGGATACTTTCAGGAATTTGTTGAACTCATGCCGGACGTTTGTCGCTGCGGCTGCATTGGCCGCAATATGTATGGTTGCCTCTGCGGGGTGCGGCCGTGAGGCGCGGCCATCGATGGAATGCGACCCGACGGCGATGTATGCGACTATAAAGACGCTCTGCGCCGACTCCTTGGGAGGCCGCCGTGCCGGCAGCGGCAACGACTTGCGTGCGGCGCGTCTGCTTGCAGACGAATTGCACGCGGCAGGGTGTGAGCCGTTGTGGCGGGAGGCCCTTGTGCCGTTCTGCATACCGGCGGGGCGCCGCGGTATGGACAAGGTGCTGGCCGGCGAGTGGCGCGACTCATCGTACAATGTGGTGATGACGATACGGAGCCGCCACCCCGATGCGGAGAAGGTGCTGCTCGGGGCGCATTACGACCATCTTGGTCTCTTCAAGGCCGACAAGGGCGTAAGACACAAGGCCGGCAACATGTTGTACGGTGCGAATGACAATGCTTCGGGCACGGCGGCCGTGGTGGAGATTGCGCGCTGCCTGCAACCCTATGCCGACACGTTCCGGCGTGACCTTGTGGTGGCGCTGTTCGGTGCCGAAGAGATGGGACTGGTCGGGTCGCGGCATCTGGAACGCATGCTGCGCGACAGCATGGTGACCGTAGGACACATGGTAAACCTCGAAATGCTGGGCCGCATGCGCGGCGATACACTACGTCTGCAAGGTGAGGCCCTTTCCCCCGTGAGTCTTGTGGCGGCGGAGGTCGGTGAGTCCGATTCGCTCCGTATTGATCTTTCGACTGGCTTCTCGATTGGCTCGGACCATTTCACCTTTGCGTCGAAGATGGTTCCCGTGTCGTTCTTCGCGACGACGGATATCTCGACCCTGCACACGGTGGACGATACGCCCGGGAGCCTCGACATGGAGGGCATGGAGCGGGCTGTGAACTACATCATGCGCTATCTATACAAGCTGTTGACTTTGGATGAACTTCCCGAATTGAGAGAGAATATATGATGCAAATGCAGAGGTGCGGATCATACGAATACGATCCGCACCTCTTTGTTTATAGCCCCTTTCGCATCGGCTGCCGCCGTGCCCACGGCATGATGCCGGCGGGCGGCTGCTGCTTCATCAGAAGGTGGCGCATGCGCTCCATATAGGGCTGCGTATGTCGGAAGAAGAGCCTGTATCCCGCGCAGAGGGCGTTCAGCCCTGCGTCACCCGACTTCGATACGGCGAAACGGTGTTTCGGGCACTCGCCGTGGCAGAGCGGGCGGTATTGGCAGCGGAGGCACTCTCGCGGCAATGTATTGCGCTTGGCAAGGCCGAACTGCAACTGCCGCTCCGACCCGAAGATGTCGCGCAGAGTGTCGTGTCCGATATTTCCGAGCAGGAACTCCGGGTAGACGAAATGGTCGCACGGGTAGACGTCGCCGTTGTGCTCTACGACGAGCGTCTCGCCGCATGTCTCGCACATGGAGCAGACACCCGGCGGCACGTTCATATAGTTGGCCAGCGTGGCGTCGAAGAGCTGCACGAAGCATCGCCCGACATCCTCGCGCACCCATACGTCGAAGACGTCGCACATGAACTCTCCGAATGCCGCGGCAGATATCGACCACGGGGCCGGTACGGCCCCCTCGGTTGCGGGCGGCACGATGTGTGGGCGCGTGGCGCCCTGCTCCATGATGACATGTTCCGATACGGGCAGGAACTGTATGAAGTCGGTTACGGACCTCAGAAAGCGGTAAACCTCGGCTCCGCGTCCTGCGGAGCGGGCGTTGACGGTAGCGAGGATGTTGTACTCGACACCATGTCGGCGCATCATGTCGACCGTCTTCATGACGCGGTCGAAGGTACCCTTGCCGCGGCGGTCGCGGCGGAAGGCGTCATGTATGTCTTGCGGGCCGTCGAGCGAGACACCTATGAGGAAGTTGTTCGCGCGGAAGAGGTCGCACCACCGTTCGTCGACCAAAGTGCCGTTTGTCTGCAGCGTATTGACGATGCGTTTGCCTGCGGCGTATCGCTGTTGCAGCTCCATGGCGCGCACGAACCAGTCGTATCCCGCTATCAAAGGCTCGCCCCCATGCCAGACGAAGGTGACCGTATCGGCATCCGTCCCCTCGATATATTGTTGTATGTAGCGCTCCAGCAGGTCGAAATCCATGCGCGGTTCGCGTCCGCCGTATATGGCGGCCTTGTCGAGGTAGTAGCAGTAGGCGCAGTCGAGGTTGCAGGCCGAGCCTGCGGGCTTGACCATCGTGCCGAAGATGCGGCGGGCATGTCGCGCGGCCTCGCCGAAGGTGATGTATTCTCGGTTCAGGGCCATCGGCGTCACTTTTGGACGGCACGCCCGAAGTTGAACAGCTCGGATGGCGTGCGCGCCGTATCCATTATCTCGTTTATGCGTGCCGTGATATCGGGATTCTCGGCCGCGACGTTGCGGTCCTCGTGGATGTCGTCCGCAAGGTTGTAGAGTTCGAACGACGTGCGGTCATTGCCCACGTTGAGGCGTATGCCCTTCCAGTCGCCCATGCGCACGGCCTGACGGCCGCCCAGCTCGTGGAACTCCCAATAGAGATACGGGTGCTGCTCCTGTCTGCCTCCAGTCCACGACGGCAGCATCGAGATGCCGTCGGTGGTGATGGTGTCGCTGCTGCCTATAAGTTCGGCAAAGGTGGGCATTATATCCCAGAAGGCCATAATCTGATCGCTTTTGGTGTCCTCGGCTATGTGTCCCGGGTAGCTTACTATGAAGGGTACGCGTATGCCTCCCTCGTACATGTCGCGCTTGCAGCCGCGCAGGGGTCCGTAGCTGTGGAAGAAGTCGGGGTTGGCGCCGCCCTCACGGTGCGGGCCGTTGTCCGAGGTGAAGACTATGAGCGTATTGTCGGCTATGCCCTCCTTCTCCAGCAGCGCCATGACCTCGCCCACATATCGGTCCAGACGCGACACCATCGCCGCGAACGATGCCATCGGGTGCTCCGAGGTGCCGTAGTCGCCGTTTGTCATCCAAGGTTTGGCGTCGGCAGGTGCATCCTTGAACTTCTCGACATAGTGCTGGTAGACCTCGTCATGGGGCAGGCACAGTTCGGCATGCGGCAGCGTGTAGGCCAAGTATGCGAAGAAGGGTCGCCCCGCCTCGGCATTCTCATGTATGAAGTCGAGGGCCTCGGCGTGGATTATGTCCTGAGAGTATGTCTGGCGTCCCGGATCTACATTCTCGGGAAAGTCGACACGGCGGTCGTCATCCCACAGGTGGTCGGGATAGTAGGTATGTGCCATACGCTGGCAGTTGTAGCCGTAGAAGCGGTCGAACCCAACCTTCGAAGGTACTGATTCCGATCCCGGGTATCCGAGACCCCACTTGCCGAAGGCGCCCGTGACGTAGCCCGCATTACTGAAGAGCGTGCCGAGCGTGTATGTGCCCGCAGGCATGGGGCATTGTCCTTCGGGGTCGATCTCGTAGTTGCCGCGTACGTATGTGTGGCCCGTATGCAGGCCCGTCATGAGCGAGGCGCGTGACGGCGCCGAGACCGTACACCCGGCATAACACTGCGTAAGAAGCATGCCCTGTGCCGCCAAGCGTTCTATGTTGGGCGTCTCGATGAGCTGCTGCCCGTATGGTGTGATGTCGGCATAGCCGAGGTCATCGGCCATGATATATATGACGTTGGGACGGCTCTCGGGAGCCTTCGCCGCGCCGCATGAGACGAGCGTAGCGGCCGCAGCCGTGCCGGCAAGGTATCCCGACAGGCGGAGCATGGAGGTGTGGCTCTTCATGGTTGGTGGGTATTTGACTGTTTCGGTAATGTTTTATTGTACGGCCCTGCTGTCGCAGGGTTAATCGCGCTGTGCGTTTATATTTATATATGTATCCAAATATATGAATAATTCCTCAAATGTCCAACAGCCGTGAAGTCGGGTGTCGGTGCGGACGGTTGCGCGCGTGACATCGGTGCGCTCCCTGCGGGATGAAATATATGTTGCCAAAGGTCGGAAAAGAGTTTTTCGGGCGGCTTTTTGGCGGAGAATGTGGTCGATTCGACGGCGTTTTGGGGCGTTTCACCTGACGGCAAACCCCGTATCAGCACGCCAAAAGTGCTATTATTGGCCTATAGTGGAATGTGTGGAAGTGTTTGTCGGGGCCGTGTTTTATGCAAAAACTGGGATAACGGAACTTGAAATATGCAGGTTTTATAATGATATATTGCACATATTCAGTCTGTTGTAGTGGCGCATGGCAAGGCGGTCTGTCTGCGGCCGCGGGTGTTCTTGCGTAAGGGATATTATATTTGTATAATAAAAACTCTAAAACAAGAAAACTTTTTTTGTTTTTGAGTTTTCTTATCTATATTTGCAGCCGGAAACAGTATACAACATGACGACACAACGTGAGAATATATTAGACCATGTCTGGCGGGTGATCATCACTTTGGGCATCAAGTCGGTGAGAATGGATGATGTAGCCAATATGATGGGCATATCGAAGCGTACGCTCTACGAGATGTTCGGCGACAAGGAGGAACTGCTCTATGAGAGCATAGTGCATCATCGCGAGAAGATGCACCGGGTGCTCAAGGAGCGTGCCGATGTCTGCGACAATGTTCTGGAGATGGTGTTGATATGTTTTCTCGAGATATTCAGCCGATGGGACATGTCGGAGTGGCGCCTGATGAACAATATGAAGAAGTTTTACCCCAAGATCTATGAGCGCGTGACCAAAACCTTCACCGAGCAGGGTCTGGCAGGGCTGAAGAGTATCCTCATCGAGAGCCGCAAGGAGGGTTATCTCGCCGGCAACGTCGACATAGAATTGGTGACGATGGTGTTTTTCCAGACTTCGGCCATGTTCATGCGCGAGTACAATATAATGTTGCCCGAAGGCGTTACACGGGAGGACGCATATGGTTGCATGGCAGTCAATTTCCTGCGTGGAGTTTCGTCCCTGAAGGGGATAAAGATCATCGATGAGATCCTTTCGCGCGACGAATACCGTTATATCCGCAGCCAGCGGCTGATCGATATCATGAACGGCCGTGAACCGGGAAGCACTACTGCTGCGGCCGCTGAGACAGATGAGAACAACAGGGAAAACAATTAATAATATTATCAAACGAAGTTTATGAGACTGAGAAATCTCTTTTTTGCGCTGGCGGCGTCGATAGGCGTTGCGGCGGCGCCGGCTGGGGCGCAGGAGATGGCGGATTCGGTAGTGTCCGGTCCGTTGATGTTGACGCTCGAACAGGCGCTCGACATAGCGCTGAGCGAGAATCCGACGGTCAAGATCGCCGATCAGACCGTGGAGGTGAAGAAGTATGCCAAACGCGGCACCTATGCCGGCCTGTGGCCCGAGATCAGTGCCTCGGCCACCTACAACCGCTACATCAAGAAACAGACGATGCACATCATGGACCAGACGATGACCGTCGGTACGAGCAATATCTATCAGGGCGGTTTCTCGGCTACGATGCCCGTGGTGAACGCACAGTTGTGGAAGTCGCTCAAGATCTCGGCCATGGATGTCGAGCTGGCCGTCGAGCAGGCGCGCGGCTCGCGAATAGACATGATCGAGCAGGTGTCGAAGGCCTTCTATCAGGTGCTTCTGGCGAAGGATTCATATACTGTATACAAGCGCGTCTACGACAACGCCGTCGAGAACCACAAGATCGTGACCAAGAAATACGAGGTGGGATCGGTCTCGGAGTATGAGTTTCTCCGCTCGAAGGTGACCGTATCGAACGCCGAACCCGACGTGCTCAACGCTGAGAACTCGATCGTGGTGGCGCTGTGGCAGCTGAAGGCGCTGCTGGGCATGGATCTCGACATAGATATCGACTGCGCAGGATCGCTGGCCGACTACGAGTCGATGATGACCTCGCACTTCGACATGGAGTTCAACCCCGAGCGCAACAGCGAGATGAAGCAGTTGGAGATTCAGGAGCGTCAGCTGCAGAAGACGCTCGAGATGCAGCGTGCGGCCAACCTGCCGACGTTGGATATCTCGGCAAGCTACAACTTCACAGCTATGGAGGATACGTTCAAGTTCAACCAGTATACGTGGAATCCCTATTCGTATGCCACGCTGAGCCTCAATATCCCGATCTTTGCCGGCGGCAAGCGCCGTGCGGATATCCAGCAGGCGAAGCTCAACCTGAGCAACATGCAGCTTCAGCGCGAGAATACGGAGCGTACGCTGCGCACCTCGATAATGCAGTATGCAAGCAACATGCAGACCAATCTGAAGCAGTACAACTCGTCGCTGTCGAGCGTTGCGGAGGCCAAGCGCGGCTATGATATAGCCGTGAAGCGCTACGAGGTCGGTGACGGCACGCTGGTCGAGATCGACGACTCGCAGCTGGCCTACACGCAGGCCGAGCTGACGCGCAGCACGGCCATATACGACTATCTGGTCAATCAGGTGTCGCTCGAGAAGATACGCGGAACCTATATGATGGATGACGAGGCGTCGACGGCGGATGCCGAGTAGTGATGACGCCGGAAACCTAACGTAAAATAAACACGAAAGATAATAAACGGTATGAAGAGTAATGTTATCAAGGCGCTGCTTGCGTGCGGCGTTTGCATGGCGAGCGTAGCTTGCGGTTCTAAGGGCGGCAATGTCGAGCAGACGGCCGTCGAGGAGAAACCCAAAGTGACCACCGAAGTGGTGCACGTCGAGAAGGTCGATCAGATAAGCGTATTCACGGGCAATGTCGAGGGATACGCCGTGAACAACATAACGCCGCAGTCGTCGCGTCGTATATCGCGCCTGCTGGTGGACGTGGGTGACCATGTCAAGGAGGGACAGGTCGTGGCCGAGATGGACGAGTCGAGTCTGGCGCAGGCCAAGTCGCAGCTGGCTACCGACAAGGCTGCTTTCGAGCGTGCCGATGAGCTCTACAAGTTCGGCGGCGAGTCGAAGGCCGCATGGGAGGAGGCCAAGAACACCTACGAGTTGTCGCAATCGAACTATGACAACCTGCTGGAGAATACGACTCTCTGCTCGCCTATCGTGGGCGTTGTTACGGCGCGTAACTACGATAACGGCGACATGGTCGGTGCGGAGCCTATCTTCGTCATACAGCAGATACGTCCCGTGAAGATCATTGTGAACGTCTCGGAGTCGCTCTATTCGTATGTAAAGAAGGGTATGGGCGTGGATGTGACGCTCGATGCGCTTCCCGACCGCACTTTCGAGGGCAAGGTATCACGTATAACACCTGCGGTAGACGCCTCGACGCGCACCTTCCCCGTGGAGATCATCGTGACAAACAGCGATGAGGTGGTCAAGCCCGGAATGTATGCCCGCGTGACGATGAACTACGGCTCGCGCGATAATGTGGTGGTGCCCGACCGCGCCGTTGTCAAGCAGATGGGCTCGGGCGACAGATATATATATGTATACCAGCAGGACGGTACGGTCAAGTTCCAGAAGGTGGAGCTCGGACGCCGCATGAGCGACCGCTATGAGATTACGGCGGGGCTGGCCGATGGCGACGAGATCGTGGTGAAGGGACAGAACGCCCTCAACAACGGAGTTAGTGTAGAACGTGTAAACGAATAAACGATGAATATATACAAATCAGCGGTCAACAACCCTATATCGACCATAATCGTCTTCGTGGCGATAGCGGTGATGGGCCTCTTCTCGCTTACGAGGCTGGGTGTCGATCTCATGCCCGACATCGAGACCAACGCCATCATGGTGATGACGGCCTACGGTGGCGCCAGCGCCGAGGATATAGAGAACAACGTCACCAAGCCGTTGGAGAACTCGCTCAACGGTGTGGACCACCTGAAGCATATCACGTCAGCTTCGAAGGAGAACATCTCGGTCATAACCCTTGAGTTCGAGTACGGTACCGACATCGATGTGGCGACGAACGACGTGCGAGACAAGCTTGATATGGTGACCACGCTGCCCGACGGCGTGAACACCCCTATCATATTCAAGTTCTCGACCGACATGATCCCCATCCTCATCATGGGAGTGACGGCCGAGGAGAGCATGCCGGGCCTTTACAAGATACTCGACGACCAAGTAGCGACGCCTCTGGCGCGAGTGAGCGGTGTGGGAACCGTCTCGGTGTCGGGTATTGCCCAGCGCGAAATACAGGTGTACTGCGATCCCAACAAGCTCGAGGCATACGGCCTCTCGATCGAGACCATATCGGAGGCCATCGCCGCCGCCAACCGCAGTACCCCGGGCGGTACGTTCGATGTGGGATCGAACACCTATTCGCTGCGCGTGGATCAGGAGTTCGACGATCCGATCGAGATGCTCGACATCGTGGTGGGCCACAACGGTACGGCTCCAGTATATCTGCGCGACGTGGCCCGCGTGCAGGATACTGTCGAGGAGCGTACGCAGGAGACCTACAACAACGGCGAAAAGGGCGGTATGATCGTGGTGCAGAAGCGGTCGGGCGCCAACTCGGTGGCCGTGGCCCAAGGCGTGCAGGAGCAGCTGAAGACCATTATGCCGTCGCTGCCGTCGGATGTGGAGATATTCAAGATCGTCGACACGTCGGACAACATCATATCGACCGTCAACTCGTTGCGCGACACCATCGCCACGACCTTCCTGCTGGTGATGCTCGTGACATTCCTCTTCCTCGGACGTTGGAGGGCCACCATCATCATCGTGCTGACGATCCCCATATCGCTGCTTTCGGGTCTGGCCTATCTGCTGGCTACGGGCGAGACATTGAACATCATCTCGCTGAGTTCACTCTCGATAGCTATCGGTATGGTGGTCGATAACGCCATCGTGGTGTTGGAGAACATCACCACGCATATCGACCGCGGTTCGCGCGTGAAGCAGGCCGCCATGTTCGCCACCAAGGAGGTGGGTATCTCCGTCATGGGCGGTACGCTTACCACCATAGCCGTGTTCCTGCCCCTTACGATGGTAAGCGGTATGGCCGGCGTGCTCTTCAACTCGCTCGGCTGGATGGTAACCATCATGCTCTCCGTATCGACGGTTGCCGCCATCACCTTCACGCCGGTGCTCTGCTCGCTCATGATGAAGGAGAAGCCCACCAAGACGTGGTTCCAGAAGAGCATCGATGCCGGAATGTCGCGGTTCAACAATTTCTACGGCGGCATCCTTGACTGGTGCGTGCACCACCGCAAGACCGTCATAACAGGTGCGGTTGTTATGTTCTTCGCCATCATGGCCGGCCTCGGCCCGAAGGTCCCGACCGAGTTCTTCCCCGTGCAGGACAATGCCCGTATAGGCGTTACTATCCAGTTGCCCGCAGGTACGGCGCAGGAGATCACGCGCGAGCTGGCGCTGGAGATAAGCGACCGTTTCCGCGAGGCGTATCCCGAGATCATTACGGTGAACCTTACCGAGGGTCAGGCCGATACCGACAATACTTTCGCCTCTATGCAGGACAACGGTACGCACTATATCTCGATGAACATTTCGCTGGTGGAGAAGACCGAGCGTGAACGCTCCCTTACCGAGATCGGCGACGGCATGCGTGCCATCCTGAACGAGTATCCCGAGATACGCACCTACAACGTCAACGTGTCGGGATCGCAAGGCGGCGTTTCGGGCCAGAGTGCTGTCGATGTGGAGATTTACGGTTACGACTTCGATACGACCGACGAGTTGGCGCAGCAGGTGTCGGATATGATGCAGGCGCTGCCCATGTGCTCCGAGGTTACTATCTCGCGTGACGAATACACGCCCGAGTACCATGTCGATTTCGACCGCGAGAAACTCTCGCTCAACGGCCTCGACGTTACTACGGCCGCCATGTATCTGCGCAACCGCATAAACGGCTCGGTCAACTCGTATTACCGCGAGGACGGCGACGAGTACGACATCCGCGTGCGTTACGACCGTCAGTTCCGCGAGTCGGTTGAGGACATCGAGAACATCACCATCTACAACGCGCAGGGCAAGGGCATCAAGGTGCGCGATCTGGGTGTCGTGAAGGAGGCATATACGCCGCCTACGATCGACCGTAAGGACCGTGAGCGTTACGTGACCGTCTCGGGTGTCGTGGCCCACGGATATGCCATGGGCCAGCTCATCGAGGAGGTCGAGAAAGGTATGAGCAACATAGAGATGCCGGCGGGCTACGTATGGGACCTCGGCGGAACCTACGAGGACCAGCAGGATACGTTTGCCGACCTGATCACGCTGATGGTATTGATGGTGATTCTGGTTTACCTCATCATGGCGTCGCAGTTCGAGTCGCTCACATATCCTACGGTGATCATGTTCTCGATACCGTTCGCCCTTGTGGGTGTTATCATAGGACTGTTCCTGACCGATACGGCGATGGGTGTCATGGCCCTGTTGGGAGTGCTGATGCTCGTAGGTATCGTGGTGAACAACGGTATCGTGCTGGTGGACTATACGAATCTCTGCCGCGAACGCGGTATGGGCATATACGAAGCAGTGGTGACGGCCGGCCGCAGTCGTCTGCGCCCGATTCTGATGACGACGCTCACGACGGTGCTGGGTATGGTGCCCATGGCCGTGGGTACGGGTATCGGTTCGGAGATGTGGAATTCGCTGGGTATGTCGGTGGCATGGGGCCTGTCGTTCTCGACGCTCATCACGCTGATCCTTATCCCGACACTCTACACGACGTTCGCCGTGTTTGGCGAGAACCGCAGAAAAAGGAAAGAACTTAAATTGCAGCAATAGTTATGAAAGCGATCTTTGTAGCTTGCAACCAGTCGATATACGACGAGGTGCTCGATATAATGAACCGCATGCAGATGCGCGGTTACACGGGTTGGGAGGAGCTCATGGGGTGCGGCAGCAGGAATGGCGAGCCCCATCTGGGCAACCACGCATGGCCCACGATGAACTCGGCGCTGCTGACCGTCGTCGAAGACGACAAGGTCGAGGCGTTCCTCGCGAGCCTCAAGAAACTCGACGAGGAGAATGCCAAACAGGGCCTGAGAGCCTTCGTCTGGGATGTGACGGCGATGATATGATGTCTGTGCGGCGGTGCAGGGTAGTGTGGGAATAATCGGCCGCAGGGCCGGTTGTGAAGCGTAAGCGAAGCCCCGCGCAGTCGGACATGTCTCGATCGAGAGGAGAGTACTCTCTGCATATATGCGGGGAGTATTCTCTTTTTTGATTTTTGTTGTTCTGTTTTTGCTGTATTTGTAAGGTTTTGGACTATTGGTCGCAATGCCGTGAGAGACAATATAATATGTGTCGGGCGGCGCCGGAGCGGGAAATGTGCGGATGGTATAAATTACGGTTTTATGATTCCACTTTTCGCACCGGTATTGCATTGTTGTGGAAAAATGTATATTTTTGAAATAAATTTACTAATAACCTAAAACTATAAATAATGAAAAACAGAAAGCTGAGAATGGGTATGATCGGCGGCGGCAGCGATGCTTTCATCGGCGCCATACACCGTCGTGCGGCCCTTATGGAGAACGAAATCGAACTGGTGTGCGGATGCTTCAGCGTGAAGCCCGAAATATCTATCAGCTCGGGACGTTCGTACTATGTTCCCGATAATCGTATTTACACCACGTGGGAGGAGATGCTCGAAAAGGAGGCTGCGCTGCCCGAGGACGAGCGTATGGATTTCGTCACCATCGTTACCCCGAACCGTTTCCACTACGGGCCCGCAATGCGTGCTCTGGAGTTGGGTTTCAACGTGGTTATAGATAAACCCATGACACTGTCGCTGGAGGAGGCCCTCAGTTTGCGTGACAAGGTCAATGAGACAGGCCTGACTTTGGCCCTGACGCACGTATACAGCGGCTATCCTGCCGTCAAGGAGGCCAAGAAGCGCATCGAGCGCGGCGATCTGGGCCGTGTGCGCCGTGTCTTCGTGGAGTATTCGCAGGGGTGGCTGACGCAGCGTATCGAGCTTAAGGGCGGCAACAATGCCGTTTGGCGCAACGATCCCAAGCAGGCCGGAAAGGGCGGCTGTGTCGGTGATATCGGCACGCACGCATGGCATCTTGCCGAGTACGTAACGGGTGGCCGCGTCACGGAGTTGTGCGCCGAGCTGCAGCATGTGGCCGATGGTCGTCCCGTCGATGACGACGCATGCGCATTCCTGCACTTCGACAAGGGCTTTACGGGTCTGTTGCAGGCGACGCAGGTGGCTACCGGCGAGGAGAACAACATCCGTCTGCGCGTCTATGGCGAGAAGGGTGGCCTCGAGTGGCGCCAGATGGAGCCCAACACCCTCTACTTGAAATGGCTTGACCGTCCTACGGAGGAGGTGCGCATGGGTAACGGATACGCCTATCTGACCGACTTCACGAAGCACAATACGCGTGTTCCGGGCGGCCACCCCGAGGGCTTCATCGAGTCGTTTGCCAATATCTATCGCAACTTCGCGCATACGGTGCGCGCACGTGCCGCAGGCGAGACCCCGAGCGAGGAGTGGCTCGATTTCCCCACCGTCGAGGATGGCGTGCGCGGCATGCAGTTCATCGAGACGATGGTTGCTGCGGGATACGACCGTGACCAGAAGTGGTACAAGTGGATAGAGAAATAATGTTGCCTGCGATGAAAATTCACACGTGTGAACATAGTCGATTGAGGTAATGTCGGATTCGGACTGCCGGTTGCCGTTTTCGGGCGGCGCCGGCATCCTTATTATACAAAAAATATTTAATAAAATCTGTGGAATTATTTGCCGCTGCTGAAAAATTTACTACTTTTGACGTAGATTATGACACAGGATACGGACGGACAGTCTTCGAGGAAGCATGCCGTCCGGATTTCATGCGGGAGGATTCTGATTCATTGATTTTTTGATTTTGAGCGGTTTGGTTATTTGTTATGTCTAAATCTGGAAGTAAAAAGAAATTTCTGCTTGTCGGCTTGGCCGGCCTTGTCGTCGGCTTCTCGCTGATGATACTTCTCAATTCACTTTATGTCAAGAGCTCGTCGAACGAGGCTTGCATGATGTGTCACTACCATCCCGAATCGGATGCAAGCTGGAAACAGTCCATACACTACAATAACGGCAGCGGCGTGAAGACCGACTGCGTGGAGTGCCACCTCCCGCCCAAGGGATCGTTCGCGTACTTCAAGGCCAAGGCCAAGACGGGTATGAAGGACGTATGGTCGTATCTGACCAAGAAGCAGGAGGATATCGACTGGGACAGCAAGGGTGAGCTGGAATATGCCACCAAGATCGTATACAACGAGTCGTGCAAGGAGTGCCACGTCAACCTCTTCCCGGAGGGTATTACCGACGACGGCGTGACGGCGCACCTCTACTACGAGGAGAACGAGGAGAAGCTCGACCTCCAGTGCATAAGCTGTCACCTCGATGCCGGACACTACAACCCGAACTATCAGCATGGACAGATGGCAGGCCTGCCTACGGCTACGGACGCGGCGGCCGAGATATATACCGAGGCGACGCCCGTGACCGAGTTCAAGAACTTTACGGAGACGATACCCGGCACGTCTGCATCGCTCAAGATGGTGGCCATACCGGGCGGCAGTTTCACCATGGGCAGCCCCGAGAACGAGCCTTTCCGCCGCAGCGACGAATCGCCGCAGCGCAACGTTACCGTATCGCCCTTCTTCATCGGCGAGATGGAGGTTACGTGGGATCAGTATTGGGCCTTCTACGGCGAGACCATGTCGGAGGGACGTATTTCACCTGAGGAGGTATATGCCAACAACTCGCGTGAGGATGTGGATGCCATAAGCGGCCCCACGCCGCCGTTCGGATTCCCCGATCAGGGTTGGGGTATGGGTGAGCGCCCTGCCATAACGATGACCCACTATGCTGCCGAGACCTTCTGCCAGTGGCTGTCGAAGAAGACGGGCAAGAAGTACCGTCTGCCGACGGAGGCCGAGTGGGAGTATGCGGCCCGCGGCGGTACCTCGACTCCTTACTTCTTCGAGGGCAGCCCCAAGAAGTTCTCGAACGAGGGCTTCTGGAACGGACTCTTCGGTGCCGATACGGCTGTCATCAACAGCTATGTGGTCTATGTGAACAACAGCAAGAACCGTACGCAGGAGCCTGCGAAGATGAAGGCCAACCCGTTCGGATTGAAGAATATGTTGGGTAACGTCATGGAGTATTGCTCGGACTGGTATGCCGAGGATGCATACTCGCAGCTTCAGGACGGAGCTACGGATCCCAAGGGCCCGGCATCGGGTGAGGAGCATGTAGTGCGTGGCGGCCTCTACAATGAGGATGCCGCAGAGATGCGATGCGCGGCACGTGCCCACACCGAGCATGACGCTTGGTTGAAGACCGACCCGCAGAACCCCAAGAGTATCTGGTGGTACTCGGATATCAAGGGTATAGGTTTCCGCGTCGTGTGCGAGGTTCCAGAAGGAGTCTCGGCACAGTAACCACTGGGGGCCCGAGGCTTAGGGCCTGCGAGGCGAAGATTGACGGTCGTCGAGAACAATTGTCGGCCGGAGATCCGAGGCGGCGGATGATGAGGCCCCTGAGGAAAAGGGTGCTGGCGGATTGAGACCGGCAGATTGTGACCGGCGGATAGCGGATTAATAAGGATGAAGAGACTGTTTATTACATTTTAACTCTATAAACTACTACGATTATGAGCAAGAACAAGATCAGCAGAAAGGACTTCCTGTCGTATTCTGCGCTTTTGGGCGTAACGAGCATGGTCGGATCTTCGACCCTTCTCTCATCATGCAGCGGAGCCAAGGGCCCCGTTTACACTCCCCTGAAGCAGGCCGGAGAGTACTATATCCCCGAGTTGCCCGACAAGGCTATCGACGGCAAGGAGCTCAAGGCCGGTGTTATCGGCTGCGGCGGCCGTGGTTCGGGTGCCATTGTCGACCTTCTGACTGCCGCCAACGGCATCAAGGTGACGGCTCTGGGCGATACCTTCGCAGACCGTCTCGAGGGCTTGCGCAAGAACCTCAAGGAGCAGCACAATCAGGATGTTCCCGCCGAGAATTGCTTCATCGGCTTCGATGCATACAAGAAGGTTATCGACTCGGGTGTCGATATGGTTGTCATCGCGACGCCTCCCGTATTCCGTCCCGTACACTTCCAGTACGCTACGGAGAAGGGTGTTCACTCGTTCCTCGAGAAGCCTATTGCGGTTGATCCCAAGGGCTACCGTATGATCATGGCTACGGCAAAGCAGGCCAAGGCCAAGGGCCTGAGCGTGGTTACCGGTACGCAGCGTCACCACCAGCGTCCCTATGTAGAGGCGTTCCAGAAGATTCAGGAGGGCTATATCGGCCAGATCACCGGCGGTAACGTATATTGGAACCAGAGCATGTTGTGGTACCGCGAGCGTCAGCAGGGCTGGAGCGACATGGAGTGGATGATCCGCGACTGGGTTAACTGGAAGTGGCTCTCGGGTGACCATATCGTCGAGCAGCATGTCCACAATATCGACGTCTTCCTGTGGATGTCGGGATTGAAGCCCGTCAAGGCTACGGCCTTCGGTGCGCGTCACCGTCGTATCACGGGTGACCAGTATGACCAGTTCAGCGTGGACTTCGAGTTCGAGAACGGCATTCACCTGCACAGCATGTGCCGTCAGATCGACGGTTGCAGCAACAACGTCGGTGAGTACATTCAGGGTACGCTCGGCTCATGGAACAGCTACAACAACGAGATCAAGGACCTTGCCGGCAACGTCATCTGGAAGTTTGACGAGGAGGCTGCCAAGGCTGCGTTCCAGCAGCACAACCCATACGTTCTGGAGCATGTCGACTGGGTTAACCACATCCGCAAGGGTGAGGCTCACGACGAGGCCGAGGAGTGCGCAATCTCATGTCTGGCCGGTGTGATGGGTCGTGAGGCTGCATATACCGGAGCTACCGTAACGTGGGACGAGATCAGCGCTTCGGCTCTGGACTATATGCCCGAGAAGCTGGAGATGGGTCCCATGGATATGTCGAAGTATGTCGTACCCGTTCCGGGCAGCGGCAAATAGTCGAATCGTAAAATTGGAATAAGCAAAGGGTGGAGCGGGAGCCGATGACTCCATCTCTGCCCTTTTTGTTTCGGACAACGGCATTGTGACTGCGGCATAGATGGCTTGCGATGGGTAAGACGGAGTTTTTCGACGATGCGCTCTTCGCGCGTGTAGCGGCCGAGGCGCGTCTTTCGCCGCGGCGGAGGATGAATTACAACTTCCACCGCTCGACGGACGATGCGGTGAACCGTCTGCTCAACGCGATGCATCGGGGCAGTTATCTGCCCGTACACCGGCATTTGTCGCCCTCGCGCAGTGAGAGCTGCGTGGTGTTGCGCGGCAGTGTGGGTGTCACGATATATGATGATGCGGGCGGTGTTGTCACACGTCGCAGGGTCAGCGCCGACGGGCCGTGCTGCGGCTTCGATATCGAGGCGGGCGTATGGCACGGCTTGGTGGTGTTGGAGGATGATACGGTGCTATTTGAGGTAAAGCAGGGCCCGTACGCTCCGATTACGGCCGACAATCTGGCGCCGTGGACACCCGATGCGGAGGATCGGCAGGCCGTTGCCGAGTTTATAAATGAATTGGAAACAGAATTTAAAAGATCGGATTATGAATAGAAAAGAGTTTTTACAGCGTTCGCTGGCCGGAGCTGCTACGATAGCCGTAGCGGGTGCTCCCGTGGAGCTTATGGCGGCATGCACGGCCAAGAAGGGCGGCAAGGTTGAGCTTAAGCTGTCGTTTCAAGAGGGGATAGCCCCGGGCAACAGCCTGAACGAGAAGTTCGATTATATGGAGAATCTGGGCGTGGTAGGATTCGAGCCCGGGGGCGGTAACCTCGCGGCCCGTGTCAATGAGATACAGCAGGCGCTTAAGGGCCGCAATATCAAGGTTTCGGCAATATGCGCAGGTTTCAGCGGTTTCATCTTGGCGGAGGATCCCGCAGTCAAGGCGCAGTTCGACTCGACGATGCGCGACATCATAGCCGCTGCCGGCGAGCTGGGCTCGACGGGCGTTATCATGGTGCCCGCCTTCAACGGCCAAAAGCCTTGCAAGCCCCATACGATGGAGACCCGCAATTTCCTCACCGAGCAGCTGCACGAGTTGGGCGAGTATGCGCTCAAGTGCGGAACGACGGTGATTCTGGAGCCCTTGAACCGTGGCGAGGCCTTCTATCTGCGCCTTGTGGAGGATGCCGCCGCCATCTGCCGCGACTCGAAGAGTGCGGGTGTGAAGTGTATGGGTGACTTCTGGCACATGATGGAGGAGACGTCGGACTACGCAGCCTTCATGTCTGCCGGTACGGAGTATCTGCAGCACGTACACGTAGCCAGCCGCGGCCGCCGCAGCATGCCGGGCGAGGATGGCGAGAAGGATAATTATATCGACGGAATGCGCGCTCTGAAGGAGATCGGATACCAGCACTATGTCAGCTTCGAGTGCGGCTCGCAGGGTCCCCGCGAGCAGACCGTGCCCGCCGCCGTCGCACTGTTGCGCGAGCAGTGGAAAAAGGCCTGAAATATGAGTGCCTATGACCTTGAAATGGGGTTATAAAAGAGCTTTTCTGCGTTGTGCCTTACTATTCGTAGTGGGCACAACGTTGCAATTGGCCATAGGTGATATCGACTCCTCGTGGCTGCGGTATCCGTGGGGATTGATCCTCGCGGTTAACTATCTATACCTGTTGGTCGTAGCCTATGTGCTGCGCGACAGATGGCGTTGGCTGCGGCAGCTGGCCGATGACAAGGCCTGTATCTCGTCGCTTGCATCGTTAGGCGTGATGGTCATCATCTTCGGGCTGACGCGTCAGGATCCGCTGCGCGAGGGATGGGTCGGTGCCATGGGCTTTTCGCGCATGAGCGCGTCGTGGCCATTCAATCTGCTGCTGTTCTATTTCATGACCACGCTGGGCATACGTGTGGTCTCGGACATACACCATATTCGTCAGCGTCGCAAGGCCGCCGTATTGACGCATCTGGGAGTCTTAGTACTGCTTGTGGCGGGAGTCTTCGGCTGCGGCGATACGGTGCGGTGCATGGTGACTGCGCGAGTGGATACGCCCGTAAATATCGGCCGTGACGATGCAGGCCATGAGGTGACGCTGCCATTTGCCCTTACGCTCGAGGATTTCTCCATAGAGGAGTATCCGCCGAAACTCTATATTCTGGATACGCGCCGCGAGAGCTCCTCGCGCGAGTTCCTTTCGGTGGAGGCGGATGGCTCGGAGGCTGTGATTGACGGGTGGCGCATACGTGCCGAGCACAGTCTCGATATGGCGGGACATCTTCCGGAGGAGAGCGACTGGCGGGCCATGAAGCATATAGGCGCCGCCCCTGCGGTCTACGTCTCGGCCGAGAATATCGCCTCGGGCGAGCAGTTCCGCGGCTGGGTCAGCTGCGGCAGCCATATATTCGAACCGTCATATCTGATGCTCCCGGACGGCAAGGCCGTAGCCATGCCGCGCCGCGAGGCAAAACGATACCTCTCTCGTGTGAATATCATGGAGGAGGACGGTGTGCGGCACAATGTCGAGATCGAGGTTAACCATCCGGCGCGTGTCGGTTCGTGGCGCGTATATCAGGTCGGATATGACACCTCGAAGGGACGTTGGAGCGATACGAGTGTGCTGGAGTGCATACGCGACCCGTGGTACGGCGCGGCGCATGTGGCGCTGTGGCTGCTGCTCGTGGCGGGTGTGGTGATGTTCATAACGGCAGGCGGACGCCGTACGGGCAGCAAAAAGACCGTATGTGCGGCGGGTGACGCTGCTGTCGGCGCTGACGGTATGTCGGCGGCTGAATGTAATGATGGCGCCGCTGGCCATGGAAGTGCCGCGGGGCATCGTCGCGGACGTAGAAAGGAGGTGAAACGATGAGTTGGGATCAACTGTTGTGGTATGGAGCCGTTGCGGCCGCGTGTTGGATAGCGGGAGCCGTTGCGGCATACAGGGCACGACGTCCGTGGGGGGCCGTTGCGGTGTCGCTCTGCGGTTCGGCCGTATTTCTTGCCTTCATCATCGGCATGTGGGTGTCGCTCGAACGACCGCCCATGCGTACGATGGGCGAGACGCGTCTGTGGTACTCGTTCTTCCTCTCGGTGGCGGGCGTGGCCGTATATGCACGTTGGAGGTATAAGTGGATACTATCCTTCAGCAGTGTCATGTCAATAGTCTTCGTCTGCATAAACCTCTTCAAACCCGAGATACACAACAAATCGCTCATGCCGGCACTGCAAAGCGTATGGTTCGTGCCGCATGTGATCGTATATATGTTCTCCTATGCGCTTCTGGGGGCCGTAACACTGTTCGCACTCTATCTGTGGCTGCGCTCGTCGCGCCGCGCGTCGGACGAAGAGATGGGTCTGTGCGACAATCTCGTGCGCATAGGCTGGGCATTCCTCTCGCTCGGTATGGTGATGGGGGCGTTGTGGGCCAAGCAGGCGTGGGGTGACTACTGGACGTGGGACCCCAAGGAGACATGGGCTGCGGCTACATGGCTCGGATACCTGCTCTACCTTCATCTGCGGGCGGCTCGGCCGAAGGACCGCAATGCCGCGTTTGCGCTTATAGTCTTCTCGTTCCTGCTGTTGCAGATGTGCTGGTACGGTATAAACTACCTTCCCGCGGCACAGGGAGTGAGCATACACACATATTAATATCTATTTCCGTAAATGAAAAGATTCATATTGTTCCTTGCGGCTCTTGTGTCTACTGTCGGCGTGCAGGCTCAGTCGCACGAGGAGCAGGGCGCAGCACGCAAGGGGCAGCTTATGTTGGCCGATCCCTTCATTCTGGAGGACGACGGCTGGTTCTATATCTACGGCACGCAGGCCGAGGACGGTATCGTGGTCTATCGCTCGCGCGACCTTAAGCACTGGAGCGATCGCTGCGGCAATGCCCGCAATTCGCTGGCCCTGCACAAGGATGACGTGTGGGGAGACTTTTATTTCTGGGCGCCCGAGGTCTACAAGATTGCCGATGGACGCTATCTGATGACATACAGTGCCGAGGAGCATATCTGTTATGCCGAGTCGGATTCGCCGTGCGGCCCCTTCGTGCAGCGTGAGCAGCGTCCATATCTGGGCGAGAACGGTATCGACTCGTCGATATTTGTCGACGATGACGGTACGCCATATATGTTCTGGGTGCGTTTCACGGCCGGAAACGTAATATGGGTAGCGGAGATGACTCCCGATATGCACAAAGTCAAGCTGGAGACGGCAAGGCGTCTGATCGACGCTCAGGAGGGTACGTGGGAGCGTATCGACGGCGTTGTCGCCGAAGGCCCGATGGTCGTCAAGCACAAGGGTAAATATTATCTTACGTACAGTTGCAACGGCTATCTGAGCCGTGATTATGCCGTAGGCGTGGCAGTTGCGGACAATGTGATGGGCCCCTACGAACGCTATGAGGGCAACCCGATCCTTATCCGCCACTGCGGTTATTACGGCACGGGCCACCATGCCCTGCTTCGGATCTCGCGCGGCAAACTCTATATCGTATATCATGCCCACTATGACCATAAGAAGGTTCATCCGCGTCAGACGCTCATTGCGCCGTTGCGGTTCCGCCGCGACCGCTCGGGCGGCAAGAACTATTACCGTCTCGAGGTCTCGGACAAGATTATCGTCCCGATGGTCGAAAAGGTACATTAGCGCCGCTTGCTGCCATTTATTGGTCGTGTGACGTATATTTGATCGCAAGAAAAAAGGGGCCTTAAAACGGGCTCCTTTTTCGTTTCTGCTTGGGAAAGGTGCACTTTGCTCAAAAGTGTTAGAGTTTGTGCTGAGGTGCGTTTGATCCTTATATGTCGCAGTTCGGCTTCTCGGCGACACCTTCGTGTGCAAGGATTATGGTTTCGATATATGTGTACGGATCTTTGTCGTTACCATCCTTATTGATATTCTTAATCACCTTGGGCCATGCATTCGAGACGTTCCAACATGCCACCGCTGAGTTGTCCACATCATTGATCAGTTCGACGGTGATATCCCGGCGAACGATGTTGCAGTTGCTGCGAATATCCGAATACCATTGTGTAATCGCTTCGGGGTTGTCCGTGCGGCATAGTTTCAACGTTACGTCCGGGCCTTTGCGAAGGCCGGGCATGTGGGGCGTTTCCCTTTGTCCCGAGGGGGTGTATTCTATATGTACATCCGAGTCAATGCCACTCACGGCGAGGCAAAATATTGTCCCGATGTCGGGTATCGTAACTCGGAACGGAAAGTTTTGCATTCCGCTGCCCTGTTCGAAGTTCATGGCGTGTATATTTGTAAAATAGGCGCCCGCAAAGGGCGCCTCAGATCAGTTAATATTACTTTTGACGGAAATATATCTGCATCGGCACGCCCGAGAAGTCCCAGTGCTCGCGTATCTTGTTCTCGAGATAGCGGCGGTAGGGCTCCTTGATATATTGCGGCAGGTTGACGAAGAAGGCAAACTGCGGCGTTGGCGTCGGCAGCTGCGTGGCGTACTTTATGCGTATGTATTTGCCCTTTGTCGAGGCGGGAGGGTAGGCCTCGATGATGGGCAGGATGTAGTCGTTGAGCTCCGAGGTGGGGATACGGCGGCGGCGCGAGTTGTAGACGCGGATGGCCTGCTGCAACACCTCGAGGATACGCTGCTTGTTGAGCGCCGAGGCGAAGACTATGGGTATGTCATTGAATGGTGCGAGCTTCTTGGCAAGGAACGCACGCCACTCCTTCATCGTATTGCTCTCCTTCTCAACAAGATCCCATTTGTTGACCACGATGACACAACCCTTGCGGTTGCGCACGATGAGGTTGTGTATGTTGAGATCCTGCGATTCGAGGCCCTGTTGTGCGTCGAGCATCAGGATGCAGACATCGGAGTTCTCGATGGCGCGTATCGAGCGCATCACCGAGTAGAACTCGAGATCCTCCATCTCGCGGCCTTTCTTGCGCATGCCGGCCGTGTCGACCAGATAGAAGTCCATGCCGTACTTGTTGTATCGCGTGTGGATCGAATCGCGCGTGGTGCCGGCTATGTCGGTGACGATGTTGCGCTCCTCGCCCAACAAGGCATTGGTCATCGACGACTTGCCGACGTTGGGACGGCCGACGATGGTTATACGCGGCAGATCGTCCTGCTGCTCGGCCTGTGTATCTTCCGGCAGGGCGGTCAGTATGGCATCCATAAGATCACCCGTGCCGCTTCCCGACATTGAACTTATGCAGTAGGGTGCACCGAGACCCAGCGAGTGGAATTCGTGCGATAGATATATCAGATCGTAGTTGTCGACCTTGTTGCAGACGACAATCACGGGTTTTCCCGAGCGGCGCAGCACATTGGCCATCATCATGTCCAGATCGGTGATTCCGGTACCGACCTCGACCATGAAGAGTATAAGGTCGGCTTCGTCTATGGCCAGCATCACCTGACGGCGTATATCCTCTTCGAAGAGGTCGTCGCTGTTGACGGCATATCCACCCGTGTCTATTACCGAGAACTCCTTTCCGTTCCAGTCGGTTTTGCCGTAGTGGCGGTCGCGCGTGGTTCCGGCGGTGGCGTCCACAATGGCCTGACGTTGTCCGACCAGACGGTTGAAGAGAGTCGATTTGCCCACGTTGGGGCGGCCTACGATTGCTACTAAACTCATTGTAAGATCACATATTGGTGCGTGCAAAGATAAGAAAAGCAGCGCAGCGGAGCAAATTTTTTGTTATGCTCCGCCGCGCCGGCCTACGGAGTCCCGTTGTTGCCGCTTGTAGCGGCAAAGGGTGTGCCGTAATCTTGTTGTTGAGTGGTGTGTATCGTTCTGACTTTTGCCGTCCTTAGTTGTGTATGCCTTTATGAGAGACTTATAATTCCTATTGTTCTGTTTCGTGCTGCCCCACATCGTGGCATTCTTTCAGCCTTGCTCTTTTGGTCTTGCTATTTCAGTCTTTGCTTGTCGTGTCTTATTCGTGCTGATTTATTCCGTTCCGGCTCGAACCATTCATCCTCGTTTCGTTTTGGCTCATTCGGTGCAGCATTTTCTGTGTGTCCCCTTCCTCTTGGCCTTTCAAGTTCAATTTTCCAATCGGTTCCTGCCTCGCAGTTTCCTTAGTTCTATTTTCCCTTCAGTCTCAGTCTCTCAGTCTCTCTGCCTCTCTGGCCTCCCCTGTACGATTTTCTCAGTTCAGTCCAAGCCTCTCGGTCACTCCTTTTATGTATTTCAGTTCAGTCTATGCCACAAGGCCACCAAGTTCGATTTTTTCCGTTCAGTCCAAGCCTCGCGGTTCCCTCTGTTCTATTTTCTCTTCTGTCCCTGCCTCACTCCTTTTCAGTTCGATTCTGCCGGTTTGTCTATGCCTTTCAGTGCCTCTTCCCGTACTATTCGTGCCGTCACGGCCTCACCCCCGCTCCGGATTGGTATCGGTTCAGAATTGTCGCTAACGCGTACGGTAATTCTTGGGCAGGACGTTGTATTGTTTCTTGAAGCACGACGAGAAGTACGATGGCGAGTTGAACCCTACCAGCAGACAGATGTCCGATATCGTATACTTGTTCTGCTGCAACAGATCGGCCGCATAGGATAACCGCCGTTGACGCAGGTATTCATTCGGGTTGATGCCGTAGATTTGCTTTACGCGGCGGAACAGCGTTGAGCGGCTCATGCACATTGCCCCGGCAATGTCATCGACCGAGAGATCGACGTTGTGCATCTGTGCCGAGACAAACTCCTCAAGTCGTTGTATGAGATCCTGATCGCTTGCCGATACGGGAACTCCGACGCCTTGTGCTGGTTTGTCTTGCGCCTCTTCCGTGTCTGCAGATGCGGCTACGCCGATGTTTGGACGGGCGGTCTCAGAATGCGAGACCGAATCTTCGGACACCAAGTCTGATGCATTCGATAAATGTGCACGCGCTCCCGTTTCCGTGTCTGGGATTGTGTCGATAATGCTCGACCCCCCCCCATTAAGATGTTCGGAATTAGAGGCGTTTGCAGATGCGGGCATGGATGTTGCCGACGTCTCCTGTGATTGGCCGACGACGTTTGACGCGATCTTCGTTTGCTGCTCGGCTGTCGTCTCACACGGCGTCGAGTCAGACATCTTGGTTTGCAATACTTGCCGGCATGTTACCTCCGTGGGTGCCGATGCCGCTATGTCTTGGCGGACATCAGTCGCTGCGTCATCCTGTGCCATGAGAACATGTGTTTGTTTGCTCTCGCGGGCGGCAGTATTTCGGGCCTTGTAATGGCGCCTGATATATATGACTGCAAGAACGAGGCATATCAATATGATTATGCCCGTGATGATGACCTTTTTTTCCGGTAGGGGAATGCGTATGATGAGGGCATTGCTGCTGTCAGCTGCCGGTGCCACAACCTGAGGTAGGACAGTTGTCGAGGCAATAATGTCGCTACAGTTCTCTGACAGAGCCTCAATGTTGGGATCGGCTGCATTGTCAGCTGAATAACATACCGAAATGTGTGCTACGTGAAAGAGCAACACAAGGGCGGCAATGGTTAATATTGCTGACAGTCGTTTCATGGTTTTAGGTTGTCGATTCAGTACAAATTTAACTATATTGGGGGAATTATGCAACTTTTGATGCAAAATTTCAATATTTGATCAGATGTGTAGACTAATCTCTGCGACTGTAAGCATAATTGGATGTCGTTAGAATTGGTATTCTGAATAAAATTTTCCGGTCACGCCCTCCGCCTGTAAGTTATATTATGGATTTATGTGTAACAGCTGATGATTGTGTGTAATCAGGCGCCATTGCTGCCGAAACGTGGAATACAGATATAAAAAAAACAGACCGCGCGAAATAGTGCGATCTGCTTTTTTGTGTTTGACAAGTATTGTCGTTTGTAAGATTATTTTCAAAGCGGGCGATGGGGACGGAGGGTGCGGATTTCCTCCGCCCAATCGCTTTCGGGATCAAACAACACTAACTTTTTGTTTATAACCCTTATGGTCGAAAATATCTTTTTATCGGCGTTACTCTGCCGGAGTCTCTTCGGGTGTCTCCTCAGGAGTCTCTTCGGGCGTCTCCTCGGGCTGCTCAGCTACCTTGGGAGTCCATACGCACATGTCCGCGATAGATACCGCGCTGCCACGTCCCGATGCACCGAAGTAGAACAGCAGGTAGCGGGTATTGATTGTCGGTACGGTGAACACCCTCACGCGGTCGCTCGAACCCTCGAAGTCGAGTGTGCCGAGGTAGGTGAGATTCGTGTACTTGATGTTCTCCCTGTCGCTGTAGTCGAGCGACTCGGCTGCGTAGCACTGTACGTTGGCGAGGTCGGTTACATAGCCGTCGTTGCGGCGCCAGATCTCAACCATCGTTACTGTCTGCTCCGAACCCAGGTCGAGGGCTGCATTGAAGGGCAGTGACGTGGTTCCGTAACCGCCGCCCCAGCAGTTCTCCCACTTGTTGCTTACGTTGCCGTCGATGGCCTGTGCGGCGGGATCGCTGTTCTGCTGCGATTCGGGTACGAAAGTCATGTCCGCCTGCGGTACGACGGTGGCATATTCTGCCAGAGCCGTGGCCGATGAGGCCGTGCTGGCCACGTCCACTGCCGGCCAGTAGTCGAAGCGTATCATTGCGTCCAGCCCGTCAGCGTTCGATTCGATGGGAACTCCGTTGAGGGTCGCGTTGCCGAACTTGACGTTGAAGTAGTAGGTTCCGTACGGAGTGCCCTCAGGCATGGTCACGTTGTAGCTGAACGAGCTTGAGCCCTGTTCGAGCGTCCTGACGTCGGCATTCTGGATGGCCTCCAGCGGGAGGGCCTTGCGAAGCACCTTGGCTTCGAGCGCGCTGCCGATGGCGGTTGACGACGTACCGTTGTCAGCCTCGACCGATGCCGACTCGAACTCGATGTCCCATCCGATGTCAAAGTTGTTCTCGAAAGGTACGCTTACGGTCATTGCCATGGTGTTGCCCTTGAACGTGGCGTCGCCGGTAACGTTGAACTGAAGCTGGGCATCAGAGATCACCAGACGGCGGAGAATGTAGAATTTCTCGTCGTTGACGGTGGTTTCACCGTTCTTTTCGAGCTGGATGGCTACATAGTAGGCCTTTTCGGGGCTCTCTTCGGCGAGGTCGGCGATCATCTGGCGGAGTTCAACGATGCTTTCGGGCGTGAACGTTATGTCTATGACCTCATAGCCTTGGTTGGGAGCGAAGTCCACTTCCGAGGGGATGGTGTAGTATGACGGGTCAACGAGAACGTAGTCTGCGCCGTATACAGCGAGTTCCTCCTGCGTCATGGAGCGTATCGACGTTGCGGCCTCGAGTGCGGGGTCGCCGCCTGATCGGATGATTGTGAACGACGATTTCATCTCCACACCCACGTCGAACAGCTCCATGTCAGCCGAAGGGGTATCCTTGATGCTGACCACGCGCTTGTATTCGTCGGGGATCAGGTTGTCGAGCTCCAACTCCGAGTTGTCGCACGCAGCGAATGAGAACATTGCGGCTGCGACGATACCTGTTTTTATCAGTATATGTTTCATATTCTATTTTTTGCTAACTGTTAATATCCGGGTGCCTGAACCATCTGCGGGTTAGAGTAGAGCTCTTGGTTGCGGATGGGGAGCAGATACATACGGTCCATCCAAACGTATGCGCCGTCAACAACGACCTCCTGATTGAACTCCTCGATCGTGGGATCCAGGCGCTTGCTGACGAATGCGTCGAGACCGGTGCGGACGCCTGCTCCGAGGTACTGGTCGCATACTACCCAGCGGCGCAGGTCGTAGTAGCGGTGGCCCTCCATGAAGAGCTCGATTGCGCGCTCGTTGCGGACCCAGTCGCGGATGGTCTTGTCGCCGGTGCAATCAGCCTTCGTAACTTCGGGGACGCCTGCACGAGTACGTATCAGGTTGAGGTTCTTAAGAGCCTGCTCGAGTTCTTGCTCGTCGCCGGTGTTCATGTAGATTTCGGCGCAGCACTCCGCAAGGTTCAGATAGAGCTCCGTCAGACGGATCAGCGGTGCGGGGAACGAGTAGCTGGTTCCGCTCCAAGGCTGTGAAGCACGAGTGAAACGAGTATGAGGCGCAAAGAATTTGTCGGTCAGGTAACCGGTCTGATTCAGGTCGCGGGCCGTAGAGGTATTGTAGCCGCTGCCCTCCTCGTTCTTGCTGGCGCGCAGGTTGAGGCGGAAGGGCTTGCCGTCGCTGAGCAGGGGACCGAGGTCGCAGCCGTCGAAGCTGATCCATGCATAGAAGCGGGGCTCGCGGTTGCAGTTGAGGTTGATGATCTCGGGACGTCCGTCACGGCCTGCCGACTTGAGCCACTGGCTCTCGGGGGTAAAGTTCGGGTCGTCTGCGGGGCGCTTGCCGTTGATCGTGTAGAAGGTCTCCACCATCTGCAGCGTGGGGCTTACTCCGCTCCAGCCGCCTTCCCAACCGCCACTGTTGTTTTGTACAATATTACGCGGCTTACCGCCTCGGACTGATTCGTTGCTGTCGAAGCAGGTGAAGATATACTCCTTGTTACCCATGGGCTCGTCCGATGCGGCAACGTAACGCATCAGCATCACACGCTCGGCGAATTCCTTTTTCTTTGCGGCAATCTCCTCGTCTGTTTTACCCTGGAAATCTACGGGGATGTAGTTACCGCCATCCTCTTCATAGATGGGCACACTTCTATCCTGTGCCATCTTCAGAGCATCCTCAATCTGCATGAGCTTGCGGCCGTTTACGGCATTGGTTGCCTCCTCTATAGCCTTTTCGGTAGCCTCCTTTGCGCGATACCACTTATTGATGTCGAACGTGTAACTTACGAGCTCTTTTCCGTAGCCCGGAGTCTCGTAGTTGGTGTTCTGCCAGTTGGGCCACGGGAACTCGCCGTTCCACAAGGGCGATGCCGCGTAGAGCAGAACTCGTGACTTAAGGGCCAATGCTGCGGCCTTGTTGCCCAGACCGTAGGTATCGTCCTGTGCAAACCCTTCCTGAAGGTAGGGGTATGCGTCGTCGAGACGCTGGCAGATGAAGTCGACCACATAGTCGTAGTGCGAACGGCCCGGGTACTGGTCGGGTGTTATGTCCGTCTCGTAGTGGTGATCCATGACGGGGCAGGGACCGAACCAGTTGAGCAGCTTGAAGTGGTAGTATGCCTCCAAGAATGCTATGTGGGCGTAAAACTTGTTGTAGTCATCCTCGGTAAGGAAATCGGGGTGTTGACGCTCGAGCTCGCGCTCGAAAAGGTGTATGTTACCCAACTCTCCGTATACGTGGCGGAAATAGGAATCGGGCATGTTCGATGCGTTGACGGTGCAGTATGCCACGACTTGGCGGTCGTACTCCGACCACTTGTCGGGGCAGACGAACTCGTCGGTAGATGCCTCGTAGCGCGTTGTGGTAACAGGATGCTTGGCTGCAACCTGAGAGTAGCAGCCTCTCAGCCATGCTTCAGTGCTGGCCTTGTCTCGCATGGCGTCTTCGAGCGAGGCGCGCTTTGCCGGCGCTACATCGAGAAAGTCGCACGATGCAAGCGTTGCGACCGATGCGGCTAATGCGATGGTTTTTATATATCCGAATTTCATATATATACTTGTTTTAAATGTTTGTTAGAACTTGAGCTGAACACCCAGCGTGAAGGTGCGCGACAGGGGGTATTTGTTCCATGCGAGCTCGGGGTCCCACAGCTTGAAGGGGCTCCATACGGCGAGGTTGTCGCCGTTGATGTACACGCGGCCGAACTTGAACGAGTAGCCTATCTCGAGGGTCTTGAAGCGGATGAAGTTACCGTTGCGCATCCAGTATGTGCTGGAAACCATGTTGTTGGCGTTGTCGGCCGAGGTCAGGCCCAGACGGGGGTACTTCGCGTTCGGGTCGGGGTTGTCCTGACGCCATGCGTCGTCGGCTATGAACTGCAGCACGTTGCGGTCGTCGGTACCGAAGATCTGGATATTGCCTGCGATGATGGTGCGCTTGGCCGAACCGTTGAAGAAGACGCCCAGATCCCAGTTCTTCCACTGGAGGTTGAATCCCAGACCGTACTGTATGCGCGGCAGGTTGCCGTAGGGCGATATGACCGCCTGGTCGTTCTGGTCGACGAGGCCGTCGCCGTTCACGTCGCGGTACTTGACGTCACCCGGACGTACGGTAGAACCGAGCAGCTGCTCGGGGCTGTTGTCGATCTCCTCCTGCGAGGTGAAGAGGCCGTCGGCGATGTAGCCTTCGGTGCGGTAGCCGTCCAGAGGCTTGCCGGTCTTGATCTGCCATACAGACTCGTATGCGGGCTCATCGAGGAAGACATACTTGTTCTGCGTATATGTGAAGTTTCCGCGGAGGCTGAGGTTCAAGTCTTTTGTGATGCGCTTGTCCCAACTTACGCTCAACTCGAAACCGTGGCTCTCGGCCTCGCCGACCTGACCCCACGGCACTGCATCCCAGTAACCGAGGATGAAGGGCCACGATGCGCGCTGCAGCATGATGCGGTCGCGCTTGTCCTTGTAGTACTCGGCCGTGATGTTCAGCTGGCGGAAGAGCGACAGGTCGATACCGAGGTTGAGCTTCTTCACGCGCTCCCACGTTGCGCCGTCGACAGCGTAACCGCTGATTGCGTGACTGTTGAACGACCATTGTTGTCCGACTGCGGGACCGGTGGTGTATGCGCCGCCGCCTTGGATGGTTACTGTGTCGAAATAGAGGAAGTGGTTGCCGCCGAAGCCGTCGCTACCTACCAGACCGTACGATCCGCGGAGCTTCATGTAGTCGATGACGTTCTTGACGGGCTCCCAGAACTTTTCGTTGCTCGGCACCCAACCCAGCGATACGGCGGGGAAGAACTCGAAGCGGTCGCCCTTGGGCAGACGCTCGGTGCCGTTGTAACCGAAGTTGAACTCAAACCAGTAGCGCTGGTCGAAGTCGTAGGTGAAACGGCCCGAGAGACCTTGGTTGCGCTGCGGCAGCGCGTTCGCGGGCTGGTAGCTGCGCATCATGAGCATCAGCAGGCCTCCTACGCTGTGCTTGCCGAAGGTGCGGTTGTAGTTGAGGCGCGCGTCGAAGTAGAAGGTGTTGTCGCCATTGGGAGTTGCCCATGACTCGGTCACGTAGTCGTTACCGGTCTCGCCGATTCTCTCCAGCTCGTAGACGTCGGGGTTGTTGATGTTCCACGAACCCTCGAGGATGCGGTAGTAGTAGGGCTTCAGGGCCTGCGTGAACGAGTTAGTCGCCCAGTTCTTCCAGTTGACCATGGCGGTCAGTTCGAGACCCTTGGTGATGAAGTCGAACTTCTGGTTGATCTTCAACGTGGTGTTCAGCGTGTTCTCCTTCGTCGACTTGTGGTCGTCCATCATTGCGGCGTAGGGGTTTGTACGGGTACGTGTGTCGGTAAGAATCGCATTACCGTAGCGCACGTGGCGGTCGTCCTCGCTCTGTGCGGGGAAGGTGGGCGGGAACATCACGGGGTTGGTGCGGATTACATAGTCGAACAGGTCGTCGACGCTCTCCGAAACGCCGTTGCGCTGGTAGATCTGCGCGTTCATGTGCAGGTCGATGGTCGTCGAGGGCGAGAGCTGGTACGAGATGTTGTTCTGGAAGATGTAGTCGTAGTTCTGGATCGTATTATTATATACGTAGTCCTTCGGTGCGTCCACGATACCGGTATCGTGGTTGAACTGGAGGCTCATGTAGTACGATACGCGGTTACCGCCGCCGGTGATGTTGATGTTGGCGCGCTGGTTGACGTTCATGTTGCGGAACATCACGTCCTGCCAGTCGACATCGGGGTATACGAGGGGGTACTGGTGGCTGCGCGTCAGGTCGATCATCTCCTGCGAGTAGCGGCCGACCGATGCGCCGCGGGCCGTCTGTGCCTCGTTGTAGAGCTCCATCCACGTGGCGCCGTCGACGAAGTCGGGCATCCTCATGGGCTGGACGAACGAGTTTTCGATAGTGACGCCCACCTTGGCACGGGTGTTGGTCTTACCTTTCTTGGTGGTGACGATCATCACGCCGTTGGCGCCGCGCACACCGTAGATGGCCGTAGCCGACGCATCCTTCAGGATGGTGAAGCTCTCGATGGTCTCGGGAGGAATACGGTTAAGGTCACCGGACGAGATCTCTACGTCATCCAACAGGATAAGCGGAGTGGCGCGGCCGCCGAAGGTGCCGATACCGCGGATGTAGAACTCGGATGTCGAGCCCGGGGCTCCCGAGTTGTTCATCTGGATCACACCGGCCAGTTTACCTGCCAGAGCGGTGGTAAGAGAAGAAGACGAGGTACGCAGCTGGTCGCCTTCGATTGAGGTGATGGCGCCCGTGATAGATACCTTACGCTGGACACCGGCACCTACGACAACGACCTCCTCGACTTGGTTGTCGCTCTCGAGCTTGACCTCGAGGTCGCTCACGCCGGTAACGTCGAGCGTAGAGGTCTTGTAACCTACGTACGAGACTTCGATCGAACCTTTCCTGCTTGAGAGGGTGATTCTGAACTCTCCGTTCGTGTCGGTCATAACGACGTTGTTGGCATTGCCTGCTTCTGTCACGTAGGCTCCTATTATGGCTTCGCCGCTGTAGGAGTCGACAACCTTACCAGAAACGGTATGGCCGTCCTGTGCCACGGCAGGGGCTTGCGCATCAGCTTCGGCCGCGAAGGCCTGATTGGTGCAAAGCATTCCCAACGTAAGCACACAGATGAGTAGTAAATTTTTTACGTTCATACAATAAAGATTAAGTTAGGTCCGTAATTAATTCGGATGGTAAAACATTGTTTTTTGCTTTGATTGTGTTACATGTTAGCAGTAGGTTTGTTTGTCGTAAACAAAATTATATAAATTTCCATCCTTAAAATGTAAAAATTTACCCATAAAATGTAATAAATCGGTCAAAACTGCGTTGCGGACGCTGTCTGGGCGCTGATATTGAATCTTTGGAGCGATTTGTGCTATGTCTGGCGGCCGATCATGTGGTGAGAGAATGTTAGCGTATTACAATGCGAAAGTAATATAGGCATAAAACTTGCTTTTCTTTGGTGGGTGTGCTGATTCTATTGAAAATGTTAATAAAATCGTATCGCAATACCATTTATCGGTATAAATATGCCGTATGTCCGTAATACCCGTAACAGACACGTGATCAAGGTGAGTTTCGGGAGTGTCAACGAGTCTTGTAGACGCTATTCCGAAGTATGGTTTGAGTCGGTTGCGGTTCAAGCGGATAATGACCGTTTTCCTCCATACTGTGTGATTTGATCGGGCAGTTCGAAGTTATTTCAATGGCGATATCAGTCGGCGAAGGTGATATGTCGAAGGGGCGTGTCGCAGTGCCGTATTCCGCCCCGTGCGGTAAAATATTTGCCTTTACGGAGAGCAGGGAATTCTGTTTGCCGCAGGGCTCGCGATATATTTTACGCCTTACGCCTGTGCGTATGCGGGTATTAGTCCCTGTGCGTAAGCGTGTTAGTGTGCGGTCTGATTGTGTGTGTATCAACCGTGGACATAATCAAGTCGAAAGCAGGGTTTTCATTTGTTTGTACGCTCTCATTTTAGTACCTTTGACTTTGTTTTAGGCTGGATATGCCTCGGCATAGCCGAATATTAAAAATATTTGTTTCTGCCTCCGCCTTTCGCTGTCTTTTGATAAGATAGGATGCGGTTCGGCCGGGTCGAAATAAATAAACTATGTTTTTCTTTGCCTCGGCGCTCACCTTTCGCTATCTTTGACATTTGTAAATGGCGCGGATGCACAGTGAAGAGAATTATGAGCCGTAAAATAGTATGCAGAGTGGTTTTGTTGCTCGCAGCATCGGTTGTATGTATGCCCGGTGCGGTACGTGCGCAGGATTATGACGCATATTACATCTCGGGATACGATCATAAACCGTCGGCACGTATGGAGATGGGAGTCTCTTTGGCTGCGACATATATGGGCATCTCGGGCGGCGGGGAGCTTTCGCTTGCGCCGCGGCTCGGTGTAAGGGGCGCATTGGTTATGTCGCTTTGCTGGTCGGAGCGTTATGCCCTGCAGGTGGAGTTGGCGTATCTGTTCAACAAGATCCGCGCTGAGCGCGCCGCGGATGGTGGTGGTGTGACGGGCGGACACGATGTACGCTCGAATGTCATGGAGATCCCGCTGTTATTCTCGCTGCGCGGTCTGGGGCCGCTGCGTTTGAACGTCGGGCCGGTGCTTTCGTTGGCAGGTACGGGACGTTATGATTCCGGTACGGAGCGTATCGAGTTCGGGCGTCTGCGTACGACGGTGGGATATGCCGCGGGTGTTGGCGTGCAGGTATCACAACATTTGACGGTCGATGGACGTTTTACGGGTAATATGGGCCGCACGCTCAACTATTACGAGGGGCTCGAATGCCGTAATTATGCCTATTGGGTGACGCTCGGTGTGAGTTATATGTTTTGAGAAGTATGAATTCTGAAGAGATAAACAAATTGATCCCCATAGAGGGTGTCGACACGCGCGAACTCTACGGCGCACAGGACATCTACGTGGAGCAGATAAGGTCGCTGGCCCCGAAGGTGAAGATCGTGGCGCGCGGCTCGTCGCTGCGTGTGCTGGGGGCGAAGGCCGATGTGGAGGCTTTCGAGCGCAAGATGAATTCGCTCATCGACTATTATATAAAGTACCGTCACATCTCGAAGGAGGTTGTGGCGCAGGCCTTCTCGGCGGGATTGAGCGACCGTGTGGAGGCCGTGTCGGACAAGGATACCATCGTTTTCGGCAATAACGGCATCGCGGTGCGTGCGCGTACGGTCAACCAGCGGCGTCTGGTCGAGCTTTACGAGAACAACGACCTGCTCTTTGCCGTCGGGCCCGCAGGCTCGGGCAAGACATATACGGCCATAGCGCTGGCGGTACGTGCGCTGAAGGATCGGACGGTGCGGCGCGTGATTCTGACGCGCCCGGCTGTCGAGGCTGGGGAGAAGCTGGGATTCCTGCCCGGCGACATGAAGGAGAAGCTCGACCCGTACCTGCAGCCTCTGTACGATGCGCTGAACGATATGATCCCCGCGGCCAAGTTGCAGAAGTATATCGAGGAGGGGACGGTTCAGATTGCGCCGCTGGCATATATGCGCGGCCGTACGCTTGATAACGCTTTCGTCATACTGGACGAGGCGCAGAATACGACCGTGGCGCAGATCAAGATGTTCCTGACGCGTATGGGCCGTAATGCCAAGTTCATCGTCACGGGTGACGTTACGCAGATCGACCTGCCGCACAAGAGCGACAGCGGCCTGACGCGGGCGATGGAGACGCTGCGCGGTATCGAGGGTATCGGTATCGTCGAGTTTGACCGCCGCGATATCGTGCGTCACCATCTGGTGAAGTATATTGTCGAGGCTTTTGACCGTCGCGACCGCCTTGCGGAGGAGAACGGAGGGAAGATTTCCGGGCAAAATGGTCGTGGTGCAGGAAGACGACATGATGATGGCGGTGTCGGCTCCGATGCGGGTACGGCACGGGACGAGACGTCCGATAAGGGATAATGTATCGTACGATACCGTCTGCATGGCCGTAAAGGCTTGTGACAGTGGAGTAAAGAAATGACTTAAAATACGGAATATTATGGACAGAAACCTCAAATCATTGAAACCCGAGAGCGTGTGGGCACGCTTTGCGGAGATTGTACGCATACCGCGTCCCTCGCACAGCGAGGACAAGATACGCCGTTATCTTGTGGAGTTTGCCGAGAGCCACGGCATCGAGCATTGCGTCGACGAGGCGGGCAACGTATATATGCGCAAGGAGGCAACGGCAGGCATGGAGAACCGCATGGGACTGATCATGCAGGCGCATGTCGACATGGTGGCGCAGAAGAACAAGGACAAGGAGTTCGATTTCGAGAACGACCCGATCGACGCCTATATCGACGGAGACCGCGTGACGGCCGACGGCACGACTCTGGGTGCCGATGACGGCATAGGCGTAGCGGCGGCTCTGGCGGCCATATCGAGCGATACGCTCGCCCACGGCCCTCTGGAGGCGCTCTTCACGGCGACCGAGGAGACGGGTATGGACGGGGCGTTCGGTTTGAAGCCCGGCCTGCTCAAGGGTGACATATTGCTGAACCTCGATTCGGAGACCGAAGGTGAGCTCTACGTAGGATGTGCCGGCGGTCTTGACGCCAACGTACGTCTTCCGTATAAGGCTGCGGCGGCTCCCGCATCGGGATACGCGACGCTGTGCGTGAACGTACGCGGATGCAAGGGCGGACACTCGGGAATACAGATCATCTGCCAGCGGGCAAATGCCAACCGTCTGCTGTTCCGTCTGCTGCGCCAGATCTCGCGTCTGTGCGACATGAAGCTCTGCTCGGTTGACGGCGGAGGCCTGCGCAACGCCATCCCGCGTGAGGCGGAGGCTGTCATCATGGTGCCCGACGGCGACGTTGCTAAGGTGAAGAGTACGGCAGCCGAGTTCCTTAAGACGGTTACGGCCGAGTTTGTCGGCATCGAGGACTCTATCGCGGTGGACGTAACCGATGCGGAGCCTTGTGGCGAGATCATTCCCGACGATGTTGCGGCGCGTCTTATGGCGGCGATGGTGGCCTGCCATGACGGCGTGGCCCGTATGTCGACGGCGATGGAGGGGCTCGTACAGACCTCGAACAACGTGGCGCGCGTGGTATCGGACGGCGAGGCCGTGACGATCAACATGCTGATGCGTTCGTCGGTGCGCTCGGAGAAGGAGGCGCTGGCCGATTCGATCGACGCAGTCTTCACGCTTGCGGGTGCCGAGGTTGTATTCTCGGGCGGCTATGACGGCTGGAATCCCAATATGGACTCACCCATACTGAAGACCATGATCGGCATGTATGAGCAGCTCTACGGACGTCGTCCTGCCGTGACGGCGATACATGCGGGTCTGGAGTGCGGCATCATCGGCGGCAAGTATCCTAATCTGGATATGATCTCATTCGGCCCCACGATCAACTATCCCCACTCGCCCGACGAGAATGTAGAGATCGAGTCGGTGCAGCGTTTCTATGATTTCCTGATACACACGATCGAAAACGCGCCCGAGAAATGACCCTGCGCCAGATGACAGCCGACATATCGGAGAAGTGGTTCGTCATAGTGAACCCCGTGGCCGGATCGGGCCGCGGGCTGATCGACCTTCCGAAGATATCGAAGCTCATACGCGATAACGACATACCTTACGAGCTGGTCTTTTCGCAGCACAAGCACCACCCGACGGAGCTTACCGTGCGGGCGGTGAATGCCGGTTACCGCCGCATTATCGTCATCGGCGGCGACGGCACGCTGCACGAGGTGGTCAACGGCCTCTTCATCCAGCAGACGGTCTCGCCCGACGAGGTGACCGTGTCGGTTGTGGCCGTAGGTACGGGTAACGACTGGGTGCGCATGTTCGGCATACCGTCGCACTACTCGGAGGCCATCCGCGCCATACGTGAGGGCTACACCTTCCTGCAGGATGTGGGCGAGGTCTACTACAAGGAGTCGCAGTTCCCGCAGATGCGGTATATGGCCAATGTTGCGGGTGCGGGCTTCGATGCCGATGTGATACGCTGTTACCAGCACTACAAGAACAAGGGCCGCCGCGGCCGCCATCTCTATCCGCTGTCGATCCTGCGCAGCTATTTCAGGTACCGTTCTACGGGCGTGAAGGTGTGGGTCGATGACAAACTGGTACATAACGACCTGTTGTTCAGTGTGGCCATCGGTGTATGCAAGTACAACGGCGGCGGCGTGCAGCAGCTGCCCGAGGCCGTGGCCGACGACGGTCTGCTGGACATTACGCTTATACGTCCGGTGCATTGGTGGCATGTGGTCTTCCGTCTGAAGCGTTTCTTCAACGGCAGTATCTATACGATCGGACACGTCGGGCACTATCAGGGCCGCAACGTGCGTATCGAGTCGTCGCCCGAGATGCCCGTCGAGGTCGACGGCGAGATTCTGGGCGGCACGCCTCTCGAGTTCAAGATCCGTCACCGCTGCGTGAAGGTTATCGTGAACAAGGATTTTCTGGAGGGATAACACGGCACGGAATGTCGTGCTATACTGACAAATGAACAGGCGAACCCTTTGCGGGGTTCGCCTGTTCGGTTGAAAAGGGATTTATCGTATCTGGTTACGTGGTCAATCCTCCGTGATCTCGACCTGCTCGTCCACCTCCACGACCCAGTCGAACAGATCGTTGGCGCACTGCTGCTGGAACTGTGCCAGCTGCGAGTAGTCGGACGTGTCGGCCAGAATGGCGGCGAAGAACTGGTCCATGGTCGAGTATTGTGCGTTGACCTTCTGGGCAAAGCACTGATAGAATGCCTTCTGCTGGTCGTGTGTCAGCCCTTCGGGCAGAACGCCCTGACTTACAAGATACTGGTAGGGGTAGAGGTGACGCATGTTGTGCGCATCGGCATTGAGCTCGTCGACGATGGTGGTTATGACGTAGAACTCGACGGTGTCGTTGACGGCAGGCATCTCGATGAAGGTCGTGTAGACGGGGAATGCCTCTTCGAGCGTGCCGGTCACGTCGTCGGCGAATACCACGAACTCGGGATCCGTCAGATCCTGCAGGTAGACCATCTGACGATATGCCTTCAGAGCCTCGTTCATGGCCTTCTTCTGTTCACGATTCCATTTGGCTTGGGGCGAGCAGCCCAGTGCCGTCGCCGCGAAGGCGAGAAGCGATAGGTAGAGTAGAATCTTTTTCATAGAAACTGTCGTTTTTGAGATATTCTGCCTTCAGTCGAGCAATCGATGTGCCAAAACTTATGGTTCGCGGATAAAATGCCCCGTTACGGATATTATGGACTTTAGGGAATATTTTACGGGATCGGCTTCAGCCTTTGGTATGTGTTTGTCTCGGATCGTGTGGAGCGGATCTTATGGTGAATGGGCAAAAATATGGGCAGTAAATATCTTTTATATATTCAGTGCCTGTGAATACAGACAGCCACTCCTTATAATACGGGGATGTGCATATAATACAAACGGAGCCCTTTATAATACAAACGGGGTCCTTAATTGGACCCCGTGGTGTGGAGAATATCGGGCTCGAACCGATGACCTCTTGCATGCCATGCAAACGCTCTAGCCAGCTGAGCTAATCCCCCGTTTGTGGTTGCAAATATATGGAGCGAAATCCATTTTTCCAAAAACGGAGGATAAAATATTTCAATATCGAGGCAAAAGGCGCCGGATCACCCGAAAACGGACTTTTTAGTCCATTTGGGAATCTATCAGATATCTGACCTTATCTTTCGGCCATGTGCCATAGCGGGCCGTTCCCGTGGCCTATGTTCATGCGGCTGCCGGCACGTATAGCGGCCGTTACATAGCGCTTGGCCTCGGCTACGGCCTCGACCAGCGGCTGGCCCTGTGCAAGCAGTGCGGCAATGGCCGAGGATAGTGTGCAGCCGGTGCCGTGGAGGTTGCGCGTCGGGATTCTCTCGCCCATGAACCGCTCGATGCGGCCGTCATGGCAGAGAATATCGCACATGGGCCCCTCGGCAAGGTGCCCGCCCTTGACGAGCACGGACGTAGAGTATCGCTCCGCGAGGTCGCGCGCGGCGGCCTCCATATCCTCAACGGTGGATATACTGCGGCGCCACAAAACTTCTGCTTCACTCATGTTAGGTGTGATGAGCGTTGCGGCGGGCATAAGCTCGCGTTCTATGATGTCGGTCGTATGCTCCTCGATGAGGCGGTGGCCGCTTGTGGATACCATGACAGGGTCGTAGACTACAACACGCGGCGTGTATCGCTTCATGGCGGCGGCTATCGTGCGTACGATGTCGGCATCGTTTACCATGCCTATCTTGACGGCTTGCGGCTCGATATCCTCCATGACGGCGTCTATCTGGTCGGCTACGACCTGCGCCGGTATGGGGAAGACGCTGCGTACGCCGAGCGTATTCTGTACCGTTACGGCCGTGATGGCGGTTGCGGCGTAGGCCCCGAGGGCCGTGATGGCCTTGATGTCGGCCTGTATTCCTGCGCCGCCCGAGGGGTCGGAGCCCGCTATCGACAGTACGGCGGCCGGACGTGTCGGTGTGGAGGCGGGTGAAGATGTTGTCGCGGCCATATCGGCGGCGCGGCGGCAGCGTACAAGCGTCTCTACGGGATCGGGTGCGTTCCATACGGCCCCGAGCAGCGCCGCCCCGCCGAATCCCATGTCGGCAATGTCGGCGATGTTGCTCTCGTCGATGCCGCCGAGGGCTATGACCTTGTGGTCGATGATGCCGGCCAGACGCGCCCTCTCGATCTGCTCGCGGGTGAAGGCGGCGGCATATCCCTGCTTCGAGATGCTGTCGAAGATGGGGCTGAGCGTTACATAGTCGCACTCGCCCTTGCAGCGCTCGACCTCCTCGAGAGAGTGGCACGAACGGCTTATCTGCCCGCGGTAACCTACGGGCGGCAGCGGATGGCGGCTGTTGAGGTGTATGCCGCGCAGTCCGTATCGCTCGGCCAGCGGAAAGGCGCTGTGCAGCACGATACGGTTGCGCAGGCGCGGCGGTATGGCGCGCAGGAGTTGCTCGATGCGCTCGTCCGCAGCGTCGGGCTTGCGCAGGTGGAGCGTCTCCAGTCCGCGTTCCATCATCGCTATGATCATGTCGGCCTCGCCTTCGAAGAGGTCGGGCCGCGAGAAGAGTATCACTCTCATGGCAGTTCCGAAATGAATGTTTGCATTGTTCTCATATCTGTCGACCAGAGGCGTCCGGCCAGCGTTGCGCCGTAACCGCATATTATCTTGAGTGTCTCCGATGCCTGCACTGCGGCCGTGAATGCGGCCGTCGGGCCCATGACGCCCTTGGGGGCGGAGTAGCTCTCGACGGCGGCCTGATCGGGCCACAGGTCGCGGTATGTGCGGCTGTGTGGCGGGCAGTTGAAGACGGCGGCCTGACCCTCGAACTCGCATATTGCGCCGTAGACATACGGAATGCCCATTTCGGCCGTAGCGTCGCCCACGATATATCGTGTGGCGAAGTTGTCGCAGCCGTCGACAACGACGTCGCAACCCTCGGCAAGCGAGCGTATGTTGTCCTTATCGACACGCACGACGTGCGCCTCGATGGTAATGGCGCTGTTCATGGCACGCAGACGCCGTGCGGCGCACTCGGCCTTCGGTGACGAGATGTCGGCCTCCGTGTAGAGTATCTGCCGCTGGAGGTTGTCAAGGCTGACGCTGTCGTCGTCGGCGAGGCGTATCGTCCCCACACCCGCCGCGGCAAGGTACATGGCTACGGGCGAGCCGAGGCCGCCCACACCCACAATGAGCACACGTGCGGCATTGAGTCGCCGCTGTCCCTCGTCGCCAACCTCGGCGAGCATCCTCTGGCGTGAGTATCGCGTCATGGGCGTGCGGTGTGTTGCGGGCGCATCATGTCGAACGAGGCGTCCCAATCCTTCCATACGGGTTCGCGTCCCAGTCGTTTCAAGGCCCTCTCAACCTCGACGGCGGTGCGTTCGTCGCTTACGTGGAACTGCTCGAGTGCCTGCGGATAGCTGTAATAGCCTCCCGGGTCGGTCTTGCTCTCGGCCGACATTGTGGTGACGCCGAGTGTGGCCATGTGGTCGCGTATCGAGGCGGGCTCGCGCGTCGAGTAGGATATGTCGACGTCGTGGTCGAAGATACGCATGGCGAATGTCGCCTGCGCCAGCTCGCGGTCGCTCATGATGACGTTGGGCTGGAAACCCTCGTTCTCGGCGGGACGCATACGCGGGAAATTGACACTGTAACGTGTACGCCAATAGTGTTTCTGGAGGTAGCGCAGATGGTGTGCCATCATAGTGACGTCGGTGCGCCACTCCTCGAGGCCTATCAGCACGCCGAGGCCTATGGAGTGGACTCCGGCCTGCCCCATACGGTCGAAGCCGTCGACACGCCACTCGAAGCGCGACTTCATGCCGCGCGGGTGGTATATTTTGTATCGGTCACGGTTGTAGGTCTCCTGAAAGCATATCACGCCGTTGAGTCCGTGGTGCGTCAGCTGTTCGTACTCCTCGGCCTTGAGCGGCATGACCTCGATCTTGAGGTTGCTGAAGTAGGGCTTGGCTATGTCGAGCGCGCGGGCTATGTAGTCCACGCCCGCGAGTGCGGGGTTCTCGCCCGTCACGAGAAGCAGGTTCTCGAAGGGGCCGAGCCGTTTGATGGCGCGGTACTCGTTCTCGATCTCCTCGGGCGTGAGAATCGTACGTTTCATGGGGTTCGATATGTGGAATCCGCAGTAGACGCACGAATTGGTGCACGAGTTGGTGAGGTAGAGAGGTATGAAGAGCGATATGGTGCGTCCGAAACGCTCCTCGGTGTAGCGGCGGCTCAGACGCGCCATGGTCTCCAGATAGGGGGCTGCGGCGGGCGATATGAGCGCCATGAAATCTTCGACCGTGCAGTGCTCGGCCGCAAGGGCACGACGCACGTCGGCATCGGTCTTGGAGTAGATCGCCTCGGTGGTCTGCTCCCACGATATATCCTTCAAATAGTCTGAAAACATATCTTTTGTTTTGTCAATCCTTTTTTGTCCTTTTCTTTGTTGCGGAGTGCCGCTCCAACTCACGCAATGCATTGCGCCGTGCCGTAGCTACGCCCGTGGGCAGAGACTCCTCGTCGCCGTATTCGAGATGGAGCCTCAACTCCTCGGCCAGCGGCTTGTGAAGCACGCAGATGCGGCATGCAATCTTTATGCACAGAGCCCTGACGGCGATGCTCAACCGTGGCGAGTGCATGCCTTCGAGACAGAAATCAAATAGTTCGGTGTCTATATCGGCAGGCATTGGCATACGGTTGACGATGCTCAGCAGCAGACGTTGCACACCGTGTCTCGGTTCGGTAACGGCACGTCGTGAGATCTCCTTCCGGTACCGTTCTAACAGCTCGGGACGGCGCCGTGAGACCTGCTCCAACGCCCATGCCGCGTGCCACGCTACGGTGTCATCTTCATCGCCGACCAACGATACAAGCTCTTCGAAGAGCGCCGGATCATTCTCCGCCTGCATGGCTATGCTCCCGATGGCAGTGCGTTGCAGGGCGGTGGCGGCGAGTGTATGGCTTAGCGAGGGCATGTCGGGGGTTATTTCTCTGCGGCATCTGATTTTCCCTGCTCGGGTGCGGAGTCGTCCTTATCGTCGCTTCCGTACTGGCGGCGTATGTCACGGCTCAGGCGCATGGCGCAGAAGTTGGGCCCGCACATGGTGCAGTACTCGCCGTCGGTGTGACGTCCGGCGTGGAAATAGCTCATCGCACGCTCCGAGTCGAGCGACAGGTCGAACTGATCCTTCCAGCGGAACTCGTAGCGCGCCTTGCTCAGGGCGTTGTCGCGTACCTGCGCTCCGGGGTGTCCCTTGGCAAGGTCGGCGGCATGGGCCGCAATCTTGTATGTGATGACACCTACGCGCACATCCTCCTTGTCCGGAAGGGCGAGGTGCTCCTTGGGCGTGACGTAGCAGAGCATCGCCGTACCCAGCCAGCCGATCTGCGCCGCACCGATGGCCGAAGTGATGTGGTCATAACCGGGGGCTATGTCCGTAACGAGCGGCCCGAGTGTATAGAAGGGTGCGTTGTGGCACTTCTGCTTCTGCCGCTCCATGTTCTCGCGGATCTTGTGCATGGGGACGTGTCCCGGTCCTTCGATGAAGGCCTGCACGTTCTTTGCCCACGCGCGGGTTACGAGCTCGCCCATGGTGTCCAGCTCGGCGAACTGCGCCGCATCGTTTGCGTCGTGTATCGATCCCGGGCGCAGACCGTCTCCCAGCGATACGGCCACGTCGTACTGTGCCAGAATATCGCATATATCGTCAAAGTGCTCATAGAGGAAGCTCTCGCGGTCGTGTGCCAGACACCACTTGCTCATGATCGAGCCGCCGCGGCTGACAATGCCGCAGAGACGGCTGTCGGCCAGATGGATGTTCTGACGTCGTATGCCGGCGTGTATGGTGAAGTAGTCGACACCCTGCTCGCACTGCTCGATGAGCGTGTCGCGGTAGAGCTCCCACGTGAGATCCTCGACGCGGCCCTCGACCTTCTCCAGAGCCTGATATATGGGTACCGTACCCACGGGTACGGGGCAGTTGCGGATGATCCACTCGCGCGTCTCGTGTATGTTGGCCCCCGTCGAGAGGTCCATGAGCGTGTCGCCGCCCCATTTGCAGCTCCAGAGAGCCTTCTCCACCTCCTCGTCTATGCCCGACGTGGTGGCCGAGTTGCCGATGTTGGTGTTGATCTTGACCAGAAAGCTGCTGCCTATGATCATCGGCTCGGCCTCGGGGTGGTTGATGTTGGCGGGCAGCACGGCGCGACCCTCGGCTATCTCGCGGCGTACGAACTCGGGTGTGATGTAGGTCTCGATACCCAGCTGCTCGCAGTTCATGTTCTCGCGGATGGCCACATACTCCATCTCGGGGGTTATGATTCCGCGCTTGGCGTATGCCATCTGTGTGATGGCGGCGCCGCGCTTGGCCCGGTAGGGCAGGGCTATGTGCTCGAAGCGCAGATGGTCGAGCGTATGGTCGTCACGGCGCATGCGCCCGTATTCAGATGTGATCTCGGGCAGCTGCTCCACGTCGCCGCGGCCCACGATCCAACTCTCGCGCAGGCGCGGCAGGCCCTTTGTCAGGTCGACCTCGACAGCTGGGTCACTGAAGGCGCCGCTCGTGTCATAGATGTAAACGTCGGGGTTGGGCGTATAGTGTTTCTCGCCGTGCTCGTCGAACGAGACGCTCGGCACCTGCTCCACGCGGCGCATCGCGACACGTATCTCGGGATACAGACGTCCCTGCATGTAGACCTTCTCCGAACGCGAATAGCGTATCTTCTGTATATGTTCCATGTGTGTTCTTTTTACGTGTGGTTACTCTTCATCGAGGAATGCGGTGAGGGGCGAGCTGGCATCGGCCTCGAAGTTCTCGGCGACGGCTCCCAGACCTGCTTCGTAGGCCATGCGGCCGGCCTCGACAGCACCGGCGAAGGCTTCGGCCATCGCTACGGGGTCACCCGCAACGGCTATGGCCGTATTGACCAGACATGCCGAAGCACCCATCTCCATGGCCGCGGCGGCATGGCTGGGGGCTCCGATACCGGCATCGACAACGACGGGTACGCCCGCCTGCTCGATGATGATACCCAGAAAATCGCGTGTGCGCAGACCCTTGTTCGAGCCTATGGGTGCGCCCAGAGGCATGACGGCGGCGGCACCGGCCTCCTCCAGACGCTTGCAGAGCGTCGGGTCGGCCTGACAGTAGGGCAGTACGATGAAGCCCATCTTTACCAGCTGCTCCGTGGCCTTGAGCGTCTCGACCGAGTCGGGCAGCAGATAACGCGGATCGGGGTGTATCTCGAGCTTGAGCCATGGTGTGCCGAAGGCCTCGCGCGACATCTGTGCGGCGAAGACGGCCTCCTCGGCGTTGCGTACACCCGACGTGTTGGGCAGAAGGGTGATGTTGTTGTTGACGATATGTTGCAGCATGTCGTCGCTGCTGTCTCCGAGTTCGATGCGTTTCATGGCCACGGTGACCATCTCGGTGCGCGAGGCCTTGATGGCCTGCTGCATAAGCTCGTATGAGCTGAACTTGCCGGTGCCGAGAAAGAGACGCGAGCCGAACTCCCGACCGGCGATAACGAGTTTTTCCATAGTCTATCGTATTTTGATCGTATGCATTTTATTTGTAACCGAATCTCCGTATACCCATTATAGGGCAAGTATGCGTCGCATCTCCGAAGCGGGATCCTCGGCCCGAAGTACCGATCCCGAGAGGGCTATGCCGTTGACGCCCGTAGACATGATCTGCGGTATGTCGTCGAAGCCGATGCCGCCGATGGCTACGACAGGGAGCGTGATGCCCTCTTCGCGCATGCGGCGCATGATGTCACGGTAGCCCTCGAGCCCGAGTATGGGGCTCAGGTTCTTCTTCGTGGTGGTGAAACGGTAGGGGCCGCATCCGATGTAGTCGGCACCTGCGGCCGCCAGCGCGGCAACGTCCTCGAAGGTGTTGGCCGTGCCTCCTATGATGTATGCCTCGCCCAGACGTTGGCGCGCCTGCGAAACGGGCATGTCGTTCTTGCCAAGATGTACGCCGTGGGCCTTGATTTGTTCCGCTATGTCGACATGGTCGTCGATGATGAGCGTTGCGCCGCAGGCGTTGCACATGTCGAGCATCTGCTCCGCTACGGGCAGGATCTGCTCCGGCGTGGCATCCTTCATGCGCAGCTGTATCCAGCGGCAGCCCCCGTCGAGGGCCAGACGAGCCGAATCGAGATAGGAGTAACGCTCGGTGGCGTGTGTGATGAACTGTACGGGTATCATGGCTCTATCCTCCGCAGGCTACACGTATGACTGTGAGTTTGTCACCCTCGCAGAGCTTCTGCGCACCCCATTCTGCGCGCGGCACCACGCGGTTGTTTACGGCTACGGCCGCCATTGCGGGCAACCCGATCTCGAGGGCCAGTGCGGCCACATCGGCGGCAGATGTCTGCAACGCCTTGTTGTTGACGTAGATAGTCATAGCTTGCAATGTTAATTGTCTTGAGGGGATAAATGCAACGGAGATGCTGGCCGTTCACTTGCCGAAGGCGATATACACAATTCCTACGTCAGCATTAACTGCATCAGGTTCGAGGGTATGATCTCAGCCCGTGCGGGCACCCCTTTGTATTTATCTCTGATGGCAAAGTTACACATTTCTTTCGGACGTGGCGGCAAAATAGGTCAAAATATTTTGCCGACGGCCGCTTCTGATGTCGTGGCATCGGAATCTGTCATATTTGAAGAGTCGGAGATTCAGAATTCCGGTCGGCTCTCGAACCTCATGCGGCGTTGGAGCGTGGGGTGGTCGAACTCCAGAAGCGAAGCATGCAGGCAGAGCCTTTGGCCGCCGCGACCGTAGATGTCGTCGCCGACGATGGGGCAGTCGAGGCCCTCGGGCGCCGCGGCGTGTACGCGTAGCTGGTGCGTACGGCCCGTGAGCGGTCGGAAGAGTATGCGTGTGCGGCCGCCTTCGTATCCCATAACCTTATATAACGTCACGGCCGAGCGCCCCTCCGCCGAGATCATCTGTCGCGGGCGGTTCTCGTAGTCGAGCTTCAGCGGCAGGGTGATGCGTCCCTCTTCAGACTTTGGATGCCCTTCGAGAAGTGCCGTGTAGAGTTTCCTGACGGTGCGGTGGATAAATTGTGCTTGGAGCGCGGCGTGCGTCTGCTTCTCCTTGGCCAGAACCATAAGTCCCGACGTCGACTGGTCGAGGCGGTGTACTATTATCGGCCCCGTCGCATCGGGATAGCGCTCGCGCGCCCATGCCGCTACGGAGCGTACACCCGACTTGCCGTCGACGGAGAGCATGCCGCTCGGTTTGTCTATGACAACCAGAGTGGCATCCTCCCATACCACACGCGGTTCGGGCGGGCGTATCTCGAGCAGCGGGTTGGGCTCCACGTCGAGTCCTTGGAGCATGAACGAGAGTATGGGCTTGCATTTACCCGTGCAGGCGGGGTAGAACTCGCCGTGGCGCCGCACTTCGCCCGCAGGTGAGTCGCCCCACCAGAATTCGGCCATGGCTATCGGGTGCAGAGAGTTCCGATAGGCATATTGTAGCAGTTTCGGGGCGGCGCACTCGCCGGCACCGGCGGGCGGTACGTGTTGCGGCGTCTGTGCGAAGAGTTCGCACAGATCCTTCTCCTCGCCCCGTGCGTTCAGCATCCGAAAACGGGCGAAGAGCTCCATTTGCAGCTCGGCTGAAAGGCGGTGCCGCTCGCTTCGCATGGCTTCGATCTGTGCCTCGAGTTCCGCATAACGCTTTTCGGCCTGCTCGACATCTTCGCGCAGCCGTTGCTTGAGCCGTTGCAGGTCGGCCCGTTCGCGCTGGCTCTCGAGAATAAGCGGCGCAGGATCCTCACCCGCGGCGCGACGGGCATCACGCCGGGCCTTTGACTGCCGCATCGCCTCCTTCGCCGCGGCGATCTGCTCCTGCTGCCTATGTCGTGCCAACTCCATCGCGGCTTTTGCTTCGACAGCCCGTTCGCTCTGCTCGGCCTGCGATATGCGTACGCTCAGAGCATCGATCTCGGCTTCGCCGCGGCGGAAAAAGTCGTCGGGCCGCAGCATGTCGTAGACGGGCGGGACGAAATATTCGTGACGGTTTGTACCTGCGAGGTTCCCCGAAAATGCGGCAAGGAAACCTCTCTTTCCGTCGGTATCGGTCACCACGAGCACGCCGAACATCTTGCCCCTTTGCAGCTCTTCGCGCCAATCCTCACGCGAGGCGAGGTAACGTTGCACCTCGGCCGCCGCTTGGAGGCACAGCGGGTGTGGCACGTAATGAAAGGGCCACGTGAAGAGTCGGGGCAGTGCTATGCCGCTGATATCATCCTTGAATCGGTGCAACATATTGCAAAGATACATATAAAAGTGTGGAGTCGCGGTCGGCTGTAATGAAAAGTTAAGGTGTGGAAGTCAGCTCGTCGTCCGGTTGCAGAGCCGTCTGTGCAAATGAAAAAAGGCACCGCAACCGTATTTTGGTTGCGATGCCTTCGGTATTGTGGCAGCGGGCCGTTACATGCCCATGTAGCTCTTGATGTAGTGGTGGTGCGACCCGTAACGCTCGAATGCGGCGCGGTCGAGCTCCTCGCGTGCCGAGGGATGCGCTACCGATATGAGCAGGCGGGCACGCTCCTGAAGGCTCTTGCCATAGAGGTCGACGGCACCGTACTCGGTAACGAACCAGTGGATGTGGTTACGCGTGGTAACGACACCGGCGCCCGGCAGCAGCTTGTCGACGATCTTCGAGACACCCTTGTTGGTGATCGAAGGCATGGCGATGATGGCCTTGCCGCCCTTCGAGAGCGAAGCGCCGTAGACGAAGTCTATCTGACCGCCTACACCCGACCAGAACTTCGTTCCGAGCGAGTCGGCCGAGACCTGTCCAGTGATGTCGACCTGCAGGGCCGAGTTGATTGCCGTCACGCGGTCGTTCTTCGAGATGATGTAGGGGTCGTTGGTGTAACCCACGTCCTTCATCAGCACGCCCGGGTTGTCGTCGATGAAGTCGTAAACCTCCTTCGAGCCCATCAGGAACGTCGAGACCATCATACCCTTGTCGATATTCTTGGCCTCGCCGTTGATTACGCCCGAACGTACGAGCGGCAGCACGCCGTCGGCGAACATCTCGGTGTGAATACCCAGATTCTTGTGATCCTTGAGCTGTGAGAGCACGGCATTGGGGATGGCGCCGATACCCATCTGCAGGGTTGCACCGTCCTCTATCAGTTCGGCGCAGTATTTACCGATCTTGAGTTCCGTTTCGTTGGGCTCCGAGAAGGGTGCCTCGATCAGCGGCGTATCGTCGTGAACGAACATGTCGATCTTCGACATGGGGATGATGGCGTCACCGAACGAGCGGGGAACATACTTGTTGACCACGGCGATGACCGTCTTTGCCGTCTCGACGGCGGCGAGGGTGGCATCTACCGAGGTGCCGAGCGATACGTATCCGTGCTTGTCGGGCTCCGAGACCTGTATCATGGCCACGTCGCAGGGTACGGCGCCGCAACGGTACAGACGCTGCGTCTCGCTCAGGAAGATGGGAATATAGTCGGCATAACCGCTCTGCGTAACCTTGCGTACATTGCTGCCCACGAAGAACGAGTCGAGCTGGAACACACCCTCGAACTTGGGATCGGCATAGGGTGCCGGACCTTCGGTGTGGAGGTGGTGTACGTGCACGTCGCGCAATTCGTGATTCTCGCCGCGGGCGCACATAGCCTTGATGAGGCATTGCGGAGCCGACGCTACCGAGCTCAGGTGTACGTGATCTCCCGATTTGATTACCTTCACGGCCTCTTCCGCCGTAACGAATTTGATCTGCGTATTCATTTCGAGTTTGTTTGTAGTTTATTTGTTAAACTGTCGTTATTATGTTTATGTGGTCGCGGCGGCGCTATTTCGTACGCTTGACCTCGACCTGATCGTATCCCTCGATTATGTCGCCGACGCGTACGTCGTTGTACGATTCGATGTTCAGACCGCAGTCCTGTCCCATCGAAACCTCCTTCACGTCGTCCTTGAAACGTTTGAGCGAGCCGAGCCTGCCCGTATATATCACGATACCGTCGCGGATGACACGTATGGGCGTGGTACGCGTGAGCTTGCCCTCGCGGACAATGCAGCCGGCGACGGTGCCAACCTTCGATATCTTGAATATCTCCATTACCTCGATCGTACATACGATAACCTCCTTCATCACCGGTTCGAGCATACCCTCGATGGCATCCTTGATATCGTTGATGGCGTCGTAGATGATCGAGTAGAGACGTATCTCGATCTCCTCCTTCTCGGCGGTCTTGCGGGCTGTGGCTGACGGACGCACCTGGAAGCCCACGATGATGGCGTTCGAAGCGGCGGCCAACAGTACGTCCGACTCCGAGATCTGACCCACGGCGGCGTGGATGACGTTCACCTGTACGGTCTCCTTCGAGAGCTTGATGAGTGATCCGGCCATGGCCTCGACCGAGCCGTCGACGTCTCCCTTGACGATGATGTTGAGCTCCTTGAACGAACCGATGGCTATGCGGCGGCCGATCTCGTCGAGCGTGATGTGCTTCTGCGTCATGATACCCTGCATGCGTTGCAGCTGCTCGCGCTTGTTGGCTATTTCGCGTGCCGAGCGGTCGTCGTCCATGACGTTGAAGTTGTCGCCCGCCTGCGGTGCGCCGTTCAGACCCAGCACCTGTACCGGTGTCGAGGGCCCTGCCTCGGTCACCTTCTTGCCGTTCTCGTCGAACATGGCCTTCACGCGGCCCGTATATGTTCCCGAGAGGACCACATCGCCTACATGGAGCGTTCCGCTCTGTACCATGACCGTAGCCACGTAGCCGCGGCCCTTGTCGAGCGTCGACTCGATGACGGCACCCTGCGCCTTCTTGTTGGGGTTGGCCTTCAGGTCGAGCATCTCGGCCTCCAGAAGCACCTTCTCCAGCAGCTTGTCCAGATTTATGCCCTTCTTGGCCGATATGTCCTGACTCTGGTATTTTCCGCCCCACTCCTCGACCAGATAGTTCATCTGAGCCAGCTGCTCCTTGATGTGGTCGGGGTTTGCGCCCGGCTTGTCGATCTTGTTTATGGCGAAGACCATGGGCACACCTGCGGCCTGCGCGTGGTTGATGGCCTCGACCGTCTGCGGCATGACGTTGTCGTCGGCCGCAACGATGATGATGGCCACGTCGGTGATCTTGGCACCGCGCGCACGCATCGCCGTGAAGGCCTCGTGACCCGGCGTGTCGAGGAAGGTGATCTTCTGACCGTTGAGGTTTACCGAGTAGGCACCGATATGCTGCGTGATACCTCCGGCCTCGCCCTCGATGACGTTCGTCTTGCGGATGTTGTCCAGAAGCGAGGTCTTACCGTGGTCGACGTGTCCCATGACCGTTACGATAGGTGGACGCGGCACGAGATCCTCCTCCTTGTCGGTCTCGGTCTCGATGGCCTCCTGTATGTCTACCGACACGAACTCGACCTTGAAGCCGAACTCCTCGGCCACGACAACAAGGGCCTCGGCGTCGAGACGCTGGTTGATCGATACCATGAGTCCGAGGTTCATGCAGGCCGAGATGACCTCCATGGGCGAGACGTTCATCATCGTGGCCAGCTCGCTTACGGTGACGAACTCCGTGACCTTGAGGATCGAACGCTCCTGCTGTTCGCGCTCCATCTCCTCGCTCATCTTCTCGCGTATCTCCTCACGCTTCTCCTTGCGGTACTTGGCACCCTTGTTCTTGGCGCCCTTCGACGTGAGGCGTGCCAGCGTATCCTTTATCTGCTTTGAAACCTCCTCGTCGCTCACTTCGGGGCGTACGATAGGTTTGGGCTGATGCTTCTGGTGCTTGTTCTTGTTGCGGCGGCCCTCCCCGGGTTTGGGTTGCGATGCTGCATTTGCGCCGCCTCCCTGCTGCTGCCCCTTGCCCTGTGCCCCGCGGTCCGGACGGTTGTTCTGCTGTCCGTTGTTCTTGGCGTTGGCTCTGTTTACATCGACCTTCTCCTTGTCCAGACGCTTGCGCTTGTGGCGGCCGCCCGGAACGATGTTCGACACATCCATCGTGCCGAGGATCTGGGGACCTGTCAGCTGCGTGTGGTTCGGTCGGAAGATGTTGTCATCGCGCTTGGGCGCCTCGGGCGCAGGCTGCGCTGCTGGCTCAGACGCAGGTGTCTCTTTCGCCGGCTCCGCCTTGGGCGCTTCGGGTGCCTTGACAGTTTCCGAAACGCTCTTCACGGGCTCCTCTACGCTCTGTGCCGTACTCTTATGTTCCACTGCCGCAGGCTCCGTCTTCACGGGCTCTGCCGCGGGCGCTGCGGGTGCTGCGGGGGGCTCGGCTGCAGGTGCTGCCGCGGCCTCAGTCTTGGGCTGGGGCTCCGGTGCGGGCTGCGCGGCGGGCGCGCTCTTCTTCTTGGGCTCGAGGTCGATCTTGCCCAGAATCTTGGGCTGCGGTATCTCGTCCTTGACGTTGATGACGTTGCTCTTGATTATGACCTCCTTGTCCTCCTTGTCCTGCTTGCGGTCCTCGTCAAGTGTAACCGTAGTCTGTTTGAGCGATATGCGCTCGCGTATGTTCTCGCGTTCGTTTCCCGTGATTGTGCGGTTGGAGCCGAACTCCTTCTCAAGAACGGCATAGACTTCGGGGCTGACCGGCGAATTGGGCGAGCCCTCGACATTGATGCCCTTCTTGAGCAGGAAATCCATGATGGTGTTGAGCCCCACCTTGAACTCCTTCGCTACCTGTATGAGCCTTACTTTCCTGTTATTTATCATATATTGTCCTCCCTCTTTTATCCGTTTAAACTACTCCTCGAATTCGGCCTTGAGTATCTCCACGACCTTCTGAGCCTGCTCGATCTCGAGGTCGGCACGCGTGGCGATCTCCTCGACGGGGAGCTCCAGTACGCTCTTGGCCGTATCGCATCCGGCATTCTTCAGGGCTTCGATTACCCACGGCTCGATCTCGTCGGCGAACTCCGACAGCGCTACGTCCTCCTCTTCGATCTCGCGGTAGACGTCGATGTCGTATCCGGTGAGCATCTTCGACAGACGTATGTTCAGACCTCCCTTGCCGATGGCGAGCGATACTTGGTCGGGCTTCAGGTAGACCGAAGCGGTCTTGTGCTCCTCGTCGATGGTGATGCTCGATATCTTGGCCGGATTGAGCGAACGCTGTATCATGAGCTGCGGGTTCGAGGTGTAGTTCACCACGTCGATGTTCTCGTTGCGAAGCTCCTTGACGATGGTGTATATGCGCGAGCCCTTCATGCCGACGCATGCTCCTACGGGGTCTATACGGTCGTCATACGACTCGACGGCGACCTTCGCGCGCTCGCCCGGGATGCGGACGATCTTCTTGATGGTGATCAGTCCGTCGAATATTTCGGGCACCTCCTGCTCGAAGAGACGCTCGAGGAACTGGTTGGCCGTACGCGAGAGAATGATGCGCGGCTGGTTATTGTTCATCTCGACGCTCTTGACGATGGCCTTGATGGTGTCGCCCTTGCGGTAGAAGTCGTTGGGTATCTGCTCGCTCTTGGGCAGGATAAGCTCATTGTCCTCGTCGTCGAGAATGAGTACCTCGCGCTTCCATACCTGATAGACCTCGCCGGTGATGATCTCGCCCACCTTCTGCGAATACTTCTCGTAGAGGTTGGCCTTCTCGAGGTCGAGCAGGCGCGAGGCCAGATTCTGGCGCAGCGAAAGCACGGCACGGCGGCCGAACTGGTTCATCTTGATCTGGTCGGTATACTCGTCGCCAACCTCGTATGTGGGGTCTATGGCCTTGACCTCCGACACGGCGATCTGCGTGTTGGGGTTCTCCACGGCGCCGTCCTCCACGACTACGCGGTTGCGCCAGATCTCAAGGTCGCCCTTCTCGGGGTTGATGATGACGTCGAAGTTCTCGTCGCTCTCGAACTGCTTCTGCAGGGCGTGGCGGAAGACATCCTCCAAAACGCCTATCATGGTTGCCTTGTCGATGTTTTTCAGCTCCTTGAACTCAGCGAAGTTGCTGATTAGATTTAAGTTTTCCATGTGTTGCTATATTTTTCTTTTATTATTTGTTCATTACTTGAAATCGAGATACTCCTTCGTGTACTTTATCTCCGAGAACGGGTATGTGCGGACAACGTCCACCTCGACCTTGCGTTTGCGGCCCTCGACGGCCTGCCGCTCCTTGTACGATACGGTTATGCCGTTCTCGTCGGCGGCGTCCAGATGCGCCAGAATCTTGGTCCCGTTCGTCAGCAGCACCTCCACGGGCGAGCCTATGATCTTGCGGTATTGACGGAGCGTGCGCAGCTCCGATCCTATGCCTGCGGATGCCACCGTGAGCGAGAAGTCTTCCACGTCGCGGTCGAAGTGCGCCTCGATGGCGCGGCTCAGGTCGGCGCACGCCTCGATCGTGACCGAGGTGTCGCTGTCGATGAGCAGCTCGACTTCGTTCGAGGGGGTGCATGTGCAGCTTACGGTAAACATGTCGGTGCCGGCCAGCTCGCGGTCGGCTATCTCCTTTATTTTGGCGCAATCTATCATAATTCGCGGGGTTATAACTACGAAATAAGGGGACTCCCCGTCCCCTTATTGCTGACAACGTTGCAAAAGTAGTGAAAAAAAACGATACGCCAAACTATTGTTATATGAAAAACACAATTTTTTTATTGTTTCGTAACCATTCGTCCCTCTATTCCGATTTTCGTCCCTTGGCATATAAAAAAGCGGACAATGATTAATTGTCCGCCTTTTGGCATTTGCGCCGGTATTGTCATCTTACCCTGCCGGCACCCTTAGTCTGCATCCGATACGTATTGCTTGATGCAGCCGCGCTTCGACGAGCGGATGAACTGCACCAGCATGTCGCGTTCGGCCGAGGGGGGCAGCTCTGCCTCGACACGGTCGCATCCCTCCATATAGTTCAGGTTGCTCTGGAAGAGTATGCGGCAGGCCTCATGTACGGCCGTGATCTGCTCGGGCGTGAATCCGCGGCGCGAGAGCCCGATCTTGTTGATTCCGGCGTAGTGGTCCTTGTTCGATGTGGTGATGAATGGCGGTATGTCCTTCGTTACGCCCGACATGCCCTGCACCATGGCGTGGTCGCCTATGCGCACCCACTGGTGTACGGCCGTATGGCCGCCTATGACCACCCAGTTGCCTATATGTACCTCGCCGCCGAGCGATACGCGGTTGACGATGACGTTATGGTCGCCAACAACACAGTCGTGCGCGATGTGTGCGTATGCCATTATGAGGTTGTACGAGCCGACGACGGTCTTGCCTTGCGAGGCGGTGCCGCGGCTGATGGTGACATATTCGCGGATCTCGTTATAGTCGCCTATTTCGGCTGTGGTGACCTCGCCCTTGAACTTCATGTCCTGCGGCGTGCATGCTATCGATGCGGCCATGTGGATTTTGCACCCCTTGCCTATGCGGGCGCCGTCATATATTGCGGCCGAAGGCCCGATCCAGCAGTCGTCGCCTATGACTACGTCGCCTGCGATGTATGCGAAGGGTTCTATCGTGACGTTGTCCCCGATCTTGGCGTCGGGATGCACGTATGCCAATTTGCTGATCATGCTCTGCTATTCGGGTTTTTTGTTTCTCACAATCTGTGCCATAATGGTAGCCTCGCAGGCCAGAACGCCGCCTACGAAGACCTTGCCTACGACCGAGGCGATGCCGCGGCGCACGGGTTCGATGATGTGCGCTTCGATCTGCATCGTGTCGCCCGGAACGACCTTGTGCTTGAAACGCACGTTGTCGATGCGCAGGAAGTATGTCGAGTACTCCTCGGGGTGCTCGACGCTCTTGAGGACGATGATGCCGCTGGCCTGAGCCATGGCCTCGACGAGCAGCACGCCCGGCATGACGGGCTCGGTGGGGAAGTGGCCCGTGAACTGCGGTTCGTTGGCCGTGACGTTCTTGATGGCGCCGATGGAGCTGTTGTCCAGATAGAAGACCTTGTCCACCAGAAGGAAGGGATAGCGGTGGGGCAGCAGTTTGCGCACCTCGTTCACATCCAGCAGCGCGGGTTTGTCGGGACGGTAGCGGAAGGCGGGCTTCTCGCCGTCGCGGCGTATGGTGTGTATGAGTTGCTTCATGAATTCGGTGTTGGCGTAGTGGCCCGGGCGCGAAGCCCACACGCGGCCTTTGATGCGCATGCCGAGCAGGGCGAAGTCGCCGAGCAGGTCGAGCAGCTTGTGGCGAGCGAGCTCGTTGCTCGAGCGCAGCTGCAGGTTGTTCAGGTAACCGCCCGTGACGCGTATGTCGTCCTTGTGGAATATCTTCTTGAGGTGTTCCAGCTGCTCCTCCGAAACGGGATTCTCGACAACGACGATCGAGTTGTCCAGATCGCCGCCCTTGATGAGGTTCATCTTGAGCAGCGGCTCCAGCTCGTGCAGGAAGACGAAGGTGCGGCAGGGGGCTATCTGCTGTGCGTAGTCGTTGAAGGGGTCCAGCGTGGCATACTGGTTGCCGATGACCTTCGAGTTGTAGTCTACGTGCACCGATACGGTGAATTCGTCATCGGGATATATGATTATAGCGACGCCCTTGTCGGGGATCGTATAGACCTGCTTCTCGGTCACCTCGTAATATTTGCGGTCGGCCTTCTGCTCGACCAGACCCACCTCGAGGATCTTCTGTGCATATTCGCGTGCCGAGCCGTCCATGATGGGCACCTCGGGGGCGTCGATGTCGATCATTGCGTTGTCGACACCCATCGTCCACAGGGCCGAGAGGATATGCTCTACGGTGCTGATACGTGCGGGACCCTTTTCTATCGTAGTTCCGCGCGATGTGTCGGTGACATATTCGCACAAGGCGGGAACCGAAGGTGAATTTTCGAGATCTATTCTACGAAATACTATTCCGCTGTTCTCCGGAGCGGGAAGGACGGTCATGTTGACCTTCACTCCGGTGTGTAGCCCTTTGCCAGAGAAAGAGATGGGTGAGGCGAGGGTCTGTTGTTTCGTTTGCATATTTCGTTACGGTTTATTTGTAAGACAGTGTCTGCTGTTTTATAATAATGTGCAAAGATATGAATATTTCGTAAAAAAATAGTATTTTTGCCTGAGATTTAATTCTCTGTAAGCGAATATGGCAACAACCGAACCACAGGAAACCAACGGCGTGGAACAGAAGCCCGTGCGGCGCAGGCAGACGCACGGAGCGAGGTTGCATCTGCCTTTCGAGAACCGCCACAAGGATGTCGGCGAGTGGGCCTACGACCACCGCGTGGGACTGAGCGTCATGATTATATGCTATCTGGTTCTGGGCATCGTTTTCGTGGGCTCGAAGATCATCCTTAACGACAAACCCCATCTGCAGGGCATATATATCGACCTTCAGGATCTGGAGACGCTGGCCGAGGAGAAGGAGCGTCTCGAACGCGAGGTCGAGATGAAGCAGTTGCAGGCGAATATGGACTGGTCGTCGGTCCGCAACCTCACATCGAACGAGGCTCTGCTGAACGAGAACCTGAAGGACGACCGCGGCACCCGGACGGAGGCGCTGAACGCGTCGGCGCGCGAGATAGCCGAGGGTATGGAGTCCAACCGCGCCGCCTACGAGGCGGGTTTGGCCGAGGCGGAGGCCATCCTCGACAAGGGCCGCGCCAAGAGCGAGGATAAGACCACCGAGGGGCAGGATTCCAAGTTCAAGGGCAACGTGACGGTGAGCTTCGTGTTGAAGGATCCCGTGCGTACGAAACGCCATCTTGTCGTTCCGGCCTACCGTTGTGAGGGTGGCGGCGAGGTCGTCGTGGCCATAACGGTCAACCGTGGCGGCGAGGTGACGGCGGCGAAGGTTGTCTCGGGCGGCGACGAAAGCATGCGCGAGGCTGCTTTGGATGCGGCTTGGAAGTCTCTTTTCAATATCGACATGTCGGCTCCCGAACGACATAACGGGACCATAACCTATCTGTTTATTCCACAATAATCACACACACGATGTACACGGCGCTGCTTGGCATAATCGTATGGATATCCTGTTGTCTGCCGTCGGGAGCAGATCTTTGCGACCGGCAACCGGATCACGGCAGCGTGTGCGTCGAACAGCTCTTGTCTGCGGAGTGTGACGACAAGTCCTCTGCGGACGATGCGACGGAACTTGCGGCCTCGGCGGTGGCGAGCAACTGCGAGATGCGGCTGCCCGTACCGGTCCGCAGTGTTGCGCGCGGTGCCGAGAGTGCCGCCTTCTCACATGCGGCGGCGCGGTGGCTTCGCCAGAGCGTGCGTATGATTCCATGTGATGCCTCGCACGGCAGCGTGACGGGGCATGTTACCCGATTATTCGAATTCAATCTCTATCGTTCGACGCTGCGGGCGGACTTTTTCCTCCACTCGCTGTGCCGATTGCGGATTTAGCGGCGGCAGTGCCCGCACCGCTCCTCCGGCCGGCAGGTGCGCGGGTCGGCGGTGTCGCGGACAGTGTCCGCGGCCGCATGCGTGTCGGAATCCGTTTAACCTGTAAAAAAGATTGAATCATGTCGAATAACAGAGATATTTACGAGGCGCTGTATGCCTCGTCGGACGGTGTCGTGGTACGCCGTCACAAGTCGGCAGCCGTGCCTGCCGCAATGTTCATTATCGGTGCTGCACTCGTGGTGGCAAGTTATGCGGCCGCGTCGCTGCTGCCGGAAGGAGTACTTTCGGCCGTAGGGTTTGTCGGCGGAGTGTTGATCTTCGTGGGCGGAATCATGGCTTTGGCCCGTGTCTACGGTTCGGGGCATCCGTTTCATACTGCGGAGGGGCGTTTCCTCAAGGTCGAGGAGCTGCGCTTCGCCAAGGATAAGTCGTCGGAAGTGGCACGGTTGGTGCGCGAGGGCAACTTCGATGCCCTGCGCTCATTGAGCCATGACGGTGTGTCGGCCGTTACGGTTACGCTCTTTTCGTCGCCGTCGGGGGCATTCCGTGCGGGACAGGCTTTCGAGTATATGGATCTCGAGATGCGCCCGATAACCGACCTCAAGATCGTGCAGGCATAAGCGTGCCGTGAGTTTCGGAACATGTGCTCGTCGGGGACGTGATCCGAAATATAAATGTATCATGGATGGAGTTGCCCTGCCGTCGGGCGGAGGCGCGGCGGCGGGGCGGCATCCGTGTCCCGGGAGATGAATGATTTGATAACGAGATAATTTAGAGAGTAAGATGTTTAACATGACGGAGAATATATTGCTCGTATGGGCGCTGCTGCTCTACGTTGCGGTGATAGCCGGAAAGGTGGCCTATCGTTTCGGGGCGCCGGCCCTGTTGCTTTTCCTCGGCGTGGGTATGATGTTCGGACTGCACTTCCTCAAGTTCGAGTCGTTCGAACTGACGCAGTTCATAGGTATGATCGCCCTCTGTATAATCCTGTTTTCGGGAGGTATGGATACCAAGTTCTCGGAGATACGCCCCATTCTGGCTCCGGGTATCGTGCTGGCGACGCTGGGTGTGGTGATCACGGCGGCGGTGACGGGTGTATTCATATATTTCTTCTCGTCGTGGGTTGGGTTGGCCATGTCGCTGCCCGTATCGTTGCTTCTGGCGTCGACGATGGCCTCGACCGACTCGGCATCGGTATTCTCGATCCTGCGTACCAAGAAACAGGGCCTGAAGGAGAATCTGCGGCCGCTGTTGGAGCTCGAGAGCGGTAGTAACGACCCGATGGCATATATGCTGACTATACTGCTGGTGACGGTCGCCACATCGGCCGGCGGCGACGTGAATCTGGGACAGAGTATTCTGAAGTTCGTCGTGCAGATGGTCGTGGGCGCACTGCTCGGATACGGTATCGGACGTCTGACGGTCTTTACGATAAACCGCATCGACATCAAGAACAACATATCGCTCTATTCGGTGCTGCTGTTGGCGTCGGTATTCTTCTCGTTCTCGTTCACCTCGCTGCTGTGGGGCAACGGCTATCTGGCCGTATATATTACGGGTCTCGTTGTCGGTAACTACAAGATCGCCCACCGGGGCAACCTTACGACCTTCATGGACGGATTCACGTGGCTGGCGCAGATCGTCATGTTCATCACCATAGGATTGCTGGTCAACTCCGATGAGCTGATGCGTCCAGAGGTGTTGATCCTCGGCGGGGCTGTGGCTCTGTTCCTGATGTTCGTGGCGCGTCCGCTGGCGGTGTTCTTGGGTCTGCTGCCGTTCCGCAATTTCAGCCGTCGGGCGCGGATCTTTGTTTCGTGGGTGGGCCTGCGCGGCGCCGTGCCCATAATCTTCGCGACATATCCCATTGTCGCGGGCGTCGAGAACGGACGTCTGATCTTCAACGTCGTATTCATGGTTACGCTCATCTCGCTGCTTGTGCAGGGTACTACGGTGAGCGGCATGGCCAACCTTCTGGGGCTGGCGTTCGAGGAGAAGGAGCCTCTGTTCAAGATGGGTATTCCCGACAGCATAAAGAGCAACTTCACCGAGATCGAGGTTACGGCCTCGGCCCTCGAGGGTGGTTCGACGCTGCGTGATATCGAACTTCCGGACAATACGCTTGTGGTGATGATATGCCGCCACGGCGAATATTTCGTGCCGCGCGGAAATACCTCGCTCGAGGTCGGGGACAAACTTCTCGTCGTGTCGGATCTCGGCGACAAGGAACTGCAGAAGGTCTACGATACGCTCGGCATAAAGGATGTGGTGAAACTGCAGTAGATTTTGTTGTAAGGTTCAAAACATAAGTGAGCGGCGCGGAGGGTAACCCTCCGCGCCGTATTGTTATGCCGAGTGTGTTATGGATGCTATCTTGAGAGATAGTGCCGCAGGGTGATAAGCGGGTGGTATATGATCATCCGGGGGCCGCACCAACGCATGACCTGACGCATTAGCTGGCGTTTGTCCTTGGCGTAGCAGTGGACGGGACAGTTGCGGCATGCGCTCTTATGTTCTCCGAAACGGCACATGTCGAGCCTGCGGCGGGCGTATGCCAGAAGTTCGGCATACTCTGACGGCAGCTGCTCCGCGTGCAGTTTGCGGCGGCAGTAGAGGCGTATCATCACCTCGATTATCTCCTTCTCCTTCTCGATGCGTGTCATGTGTCCGATGCGTATTGTTTATTTGTTGGCGGTCTCCTCGTCATATATCTTTTCGAACAGTGATCGAAGGCGTTGAGTGTCGGCTATAAGCTGCCGCAGCCGCGCGAGCGGCTCGGCATTTGGCGACTCCTCGAGCCACAGACGCAGGTATCCCCCGTGGCCGTACTTCTGCCGCAGATGCTCTTCGCAGCGCTGCCATTGGGCCTCGCGGTCGAGTTGCGGCGAGTGGGCGAGCCCGTATTGCACCGTGCGGCGGATGATGGTCTCGGGGTCGATGGCGCGGTCGGCTTCGGCGACGATACGTCCGTATATCGAGCGCGGAGGCCGTGAGGCCGAAGCGCGGTGATCCTCCGCGGCGCAGGCTATTGTCTCGATCTGCTTCCCGGTAAACCAGCGTCGCAGGTTGTGGTCGGCGCGTATGATCCGAGCCGACTCCTCATGGTGATGTTCGCGTCCTGAGGCGAGTCCCGTATCGTGATACGCCGCGGCCGTATATGCCGTCTCGATATCCTCGCCCATACGCTCCGCAAGCTCCGTAGCCCGTGCCATGACCTGAAGGACGTGGTCGCGGCCGTGGGCCCGATCGAAGGTGTCGTAACGGGGAAGGATTCGGGTCTCGATGTATAGACGCAGATCGTCGCGTATGGTCTTATGGCTCATAGACTGCTCGATTTCGTGCCGCCTTGGGCGGCGGTGGCGCAAAGGTAACGATTATTTGCTTCGGGTGATAAACGAATCACCGCTTTCGGAGGAAAGGCGGTGATTGCGGGTATATCATTATGCAGAGGTTAAGGCATAAAAAAAGACAACACTCTTTCGTTACGCAGGATTTGGTCGGGATCCTCGGGATCGAGCCTTATCGCGGACGTCCGTGAAAGAACGTTGTACTTGCTTACGTTTTATTTACTACTCCTCTTTAAGGACACTGCAAAGATAGGGCCGCAGTGTTGCGATTTTATTACGCCGCGGTGACAAAATGGTGAAACAATACAAAAGCGGCCGCTCTGTTCCGAGCGGCCTTGGTATCGGCTTTATGCAATCCGAATGTCAAGGTTATATTGTCCATGTCTCGCCCGAACGCAGCAGATCGTCCACGCAGCGGATCTTCGACGAGGCCTTTACCTGCTCGACCTGCTCGGCAACCTTCACGTCGTAGACATTGTCGTCGGCCACGTCGCGGATGACGCCGACGGCGACGGGGTAGTCGGGATACTTCATGGCCGCAAGCATCGAGTGGAGCGTGGTGTCGGCCGTGTGGGCGTCGTGCGTGAGCACGTCGTCGATGGTATATCCGTCCTCGCCGACGGTTACGACCTTCAGGCGCATGTTCTCGAATACGAGACCCTTGCGCTTGTCGGCACCGAAGAGCATCTTCTCACCGTGGCGCAGCGTGATGGTGCGCTCGGCGCGCGTAGCCTTGTCACCGGCAAAGTCGGCGTGGGTCTTGTCGTTGAAGATGACGCAGTTGACCAGAGCCTCTACGACGGCCATACCTTTGTGTTTGGCCGCAGCAACAAGGCAATCCTTCGTCAGCGCGACCTCCATGTCGATGGTGCGGGCGAAGAAGGTTCCCTTGGCGCCTATGACCAGCTCGCCCGGGTTGAAGGGCTTCTCGACAGTGCCGTAGGGCGACGTCTTGGTTATCTTTCCCAGCTTGGTGGTTGGCGAGTACTGACCCTTTGTCAGACCGTAGATCTCGTTGTTGAAGAGTATGACGTTAAGGTCGATATTGCGGCGTATGGCGTGGATGAAGTGGTTGCCGCCGATGGCCAGCGAGTCGCCGTCACCGGTGCATACCCAGACGCAGAGACCCGGGTTGGCAACCTTGATTCCCGTGGCTACGGCGCTGGCGCGGCCGTGGATCGTATGGAAACCGAAGGTCTTCATGTAGTATATGAAACGCGACGAGCAGCCGATGCCCGATACGAATGTGAAGCGGTTGTGCGGTACGTCCAGAGCGTCCGCCACCTCGGGCATGGCGCGCTGTACGGCGTTGAGGATGGCGTGGTCACCGCAGCCCGGACACCATTTTACCATTTGGTCGCTCTTGAAGTCGACCGGAGTATATTTGTAGTCTGCCATGATATTATCTGTCGCTTAAAGTAATGAAACGAATTTTTCCTTCAGCTCGGCAACGGTGAAGGGCTGGCCTTCGCACTTGTTGTACTGCTCGAAGTTGAACTCTTGGAAGTTCTGTCGCAGGTATGCGGCCATCTGTCCCTCGTTGAGCTCGCAAACGATGATATGCTTGTGTCCTTCCAGCAGCTCCCGCAGGCCCTTGGGCAGCGGGTAGATGTAGTTCAGGTGCAGGTGGGCGATACTCTTGCCTTCGGCCTTGAGGTCGTCGACCGCCGTCTGGAGATGTCCGCGCGTGCCGCCCCAGCCTATGACAAGCAGGTCGGCATCCGCCGCGCCGTCTATCGTGGGCGAGGGCAGGTCGTCCGCAACGCGCGCAACCTTTGCTGCGCGTGTGAGCACCATCTCCTGATGGTTCGCCGGGTCATACGATATAGATCCCTTGAGGTGATCCTTCTCCAGACCGCCTATGCGGTGCTCGAGGCCCTTCTTGCCGGGGAAGGCCCAGCCGCGGACGAGTCTCTCGTCGCGCTTGTAGGGCATGAACTCACCCTCTTCGGGCGCCTTGTTGACGATCGGGGGCACGATTGCCGGATAATCCTGCATCGAGGGTATGCGCCACGGTTCCGAACCGTTGGCGATGAAGCCGTCGGTAAGAAGGATTACGGGGGTCATGTGCTCGAGAGCTATCTTTCCGGCCATGAAGGCGTAGTGGAAGCAGTCGCTGGGCGACGAAGCCGCTATGACGACAACGGGACACTCTCCGTTGCGGCCGTAGAGCGCCTGCATAAGGTCGCTCTGCTCGGTCTTCGTGGGCAGCCCCGTCGAGGGACCGCCGCGCTGTACGTCGACGATGACTATCGGCAGCTCGGCCATTACGGCCAGACCCATGGCCTCGCTCTTGAGCGACAGGCCCGGTCCCGATGTGGTCGTCACGGCGAAGTCGCCGGCATAGGCGGCACCGATGGCGGTGCAGATGCCCGCGATCTCGTCCTCGGCCTGCACGGTCTTTACACCGAGATCCTTGCGCTTGGCCAGCTCCTCGAGTATGACCGTCGCGGGGGTGATGGGATATGATCCGCAGAAGAGCGGAAGCCCGGCCTTCTCGGCTGCGGCGCAGAATCCCCACGCCGTGGCGACGTTACCGTTGATGGAGCGGTATGTTCCTTTGTCGAGGTGTGCCGGAGCAACCTCGTATGTATTTGCGAACTGGTGCGTATTGGCCGCGTAGTTGTAGCCTGCGTCTATGGCCCGCTTGTTGGCTTCGGCCACGGCGGGGTTCTTGCGGGCGAACTTGGCGTCGAGGTAACGCTTGGCGTAATCCTCCGAACGGTTGTACATGTAGAAGCAGATACCCAGCGCAAACATGTTCTTGCACTTGACCACCGTCTTGTTGTCAAGGCCCATGTCGGCCAGAGCGGCGCGTGTCATGGATGTGATGTCGGGAATGATGACGTTGTAGTTCTCGAGCCCGAGTTCGGCGATGGGGTCAAGTGTTGCATAGCCAGCCTTCTTGACATGCTCCTCGGTGAGCGAGTCGCCGTCGATTATGACCGTTGCGTCCTTCTTGAGCCACTTGCGGTTAGCCTTGAGCGCTGCGGGGTTCATGGCCACCAGCACGTCGCAGAAGTCGCCCGGGTTGGTCACCTTGCCCGAGCCGAAGTGTACCTGAAATCCCGAAACACCGGCCACGGTGCCCTGCGGGGCGCGTATCTCGGCCGGATAGTCCGGAAATGTCGAAATGCCGTTGCCGACCAGAGCCGACGTGTTGGAGAAGAGCGTTCCTGTGAGCTGCATTCCGTCGCCAGAATCGCCCGAGAAGCGCATGACGACATCTTTCAGCTCTTTGGTGTTAAGATTATTCATGTCCGGGAAGATTACGAATCGTAAATAAATGATTGAGTCTCGACAAAGATAGCCTTTTATGGCTTACGTTATCCCTTGTCGGGCAATTATTTTTTGTCTGCGGGTCCTTTAGTGGTATTTGCGGCGGCGTGTCGCTGGGCCACCGATACTCCGAAAATTATGAGTGCCGTGCCGGCCAGCGCCAGCGGCGTGATCCTCTCGCCGAGAACGATGTGGGCGGTGATCATGGCAACTATGGGGTTAAGGTAAAGGTAGTTTGTGGCGCGTATGGCGCCCAGACGGCGTATCACCATGTTCCATGTCCAGTAGCATATCAGCGAGGCGGCGATTCCCAGATAGAGTATGTTGCCGATGACCGTCGGGCGTGTCAGCAGCTCGACGGTTAGGTGTTCGGGCCGGAAGAGGAAGTAGGGCGCGAGCGTCACTACGCCGTAGAAGAATATCTTGCGTGTGATCATCGTTGGCGGGTAGCGTTTTTCGAGCCTCAGCACCAGAATGCTGTATATGACCCACGTTATTGCGGCGCCGAATGTAAGCAGGTCGCCGCGCGGGTTGAGCTTGAGCAGGAACTGACCGTTGAAGACTACGAGCGCCACGCCCGCAAGCGATATGAGCGAGCAGATGTAGAGACGTCGTCCGGCGCTCTCCTGCCGCACGATGCGATGCACGGCGAGGGTCGTAAGCAGGGGCGTGGCGGCGATGATGATGGCCACGTTCGATGCCTGCGTATAGAGCAGTGCGGTGTTTTCGAGCAGGAAGTAGAGCGATCCGCCGGTTATGCCGAGCAGCGCCATCTGCAGTTCGTCGCGCCAGTTGTCGGCGAAGATGCGGCCGCGCAGAAAGGGCAGCATGCAGACGTATGCCAGCGCGAAGCGCAGGGTCATGATAGCCGCGGGCGAGAGACCCTCGTCGAGCAGCAGCTTGGAGCTGATGAAGGTTGTGCCCCAGACGGCCGCCGTGAGCGCCGCCGTGATGTGATAGGGGAGGTCTCCCCTCAATTTGCCGTTCATCGTATCGAGTTCATGCGTATGCTTGCCTTTACGAGCGCTATGGCGCGTATGCGGTTCACTTCGATCTCCTTGTCGGCGTGGTGGGGGTTCTGGCTCACCAGCTTGACATAGCCTTCGCGGTCGGATTTCTGGATATACTTGACGGTGATGTACTCCTCGCCGTCGAGATCTATCGACAGCAGGTACATGTCGCCCCAGAATATGTCGTCGATGTTCTGCAGCTGCTTGTAGAGGACTATGTCGCCGCTCTTGAGCAGCGGGTACATCGAGTCGCCCACGATGTATATCGCCCCGTCACACTTTGGCAGGTTGGGTATGTGTATGTAGTTTATGGGCTTGTTCGAAGCCTGATCCGTGAACAGGGGCACCAGACCGGCCGTCCCCTCGATCGAGTAGAGGGGCACGCTCTGCATGGGCAGCGAGTTGTCGCTGCGCAGGCGGAAGGCCGTGTAGGCAGGCTCGGCGTTGAACATCTCGCCCTTGCCCGTTTCGAGCCATTCGGGATTTACGTTCAAATCTTGAACAAGTATGTTCTTGTTGCGCATCGAGAGCCCGCACTTGCCCGTCTCGATCATCGAGAGGGCCGCCTTGCCGATGCCAAGATGCTGAGCAAGCTGCTCTTGCGTCATCTTGAGTTCTTTGCGTATAAGTTTTACTCGACTCTCCATGAAATTGTATCGGAAAATATTATATCAAAAATTTAACCTATATCGAAACAAAGTTCAATGTTTGAATGTATATTTGTGATGCAAAGTTAAGCATTCTGATTCTAAAAGCAAACACACAGGTTGAACTTTTTAATATATTTTACTTATTATGTATTCAGTTTCTGCGGAACTTTATGACATGGCGGCCGACCTGTTGGTCGAGCGCATCGATCGTTCGGATTACTTTTCCGGTACGGTAGAGTTTGAATACGGCGGCGTGGAGTGCCGTCTGACGGCGTCGGTGATCGTCTACCGCCGCCGCGAGGTGCTGCCCGAGAGGGAGTATGACCGTATCAGCGACTTGGTGCCCGTATGGTGGGAGTTCCATACCATGATCGACGGTGTGGAGCGGCTCAATGACTTTACCTTTTCCGAAATCCGCGAGCGACTGTTATGACGGATTCTCGGATTGTCTCATCGCAAGTGTCGGCCGGAGAGTCGGCGCTCGTGCCGTCTTTTGCCGACTTTGCCGTCACGGTATATCCTTTTCTCGAGATGCAGCCGTTCCACGAGGTATATTACCGTCTGCTGGAGATGTTTGCCGCGGGGCGTGTGCGCCGCCTGATGGTCTCGATGCCGCCGCAGCACGGCAAGAGCGTGGGTGCGAGCACCCTGCTGCCGGCATACATGTTGGGCTTGGCGCCCGATACGAAAATGGCGGTGGCATCCTATTCGGCCGCACTGGCATCGAAATTCAACCGCCGCGTGCAGCGTATAATCGAGTCGGAGGAGTATGGAGAGTTGTTTCCCGAAACGCGCATCAAGTGCGGCGGCAAGCCCGCAGGGTATGTGCGCACGTCGGACGAGGTCGAGATCGTCGGGCATGAGGGTGGACTGTTGTCTGTCGGGCGTGAGGGCTCGCTGACGGGGAACCGTGTCGACTGCTTCATTCTGGATGACCTCTACAAGGATGCCATGGAGGCCAATTCGCCGCTCGTGCGCGAGAATTGTTGGGAGTGGTACACCTCTGTCGTGCGAACGCGCATGCACAATGCGTCGAGCGAACTGATCGTCTTTACGCGCTGGCATGACGAGGATCTTATCGGCGAGCTGCGGCGTCGCGAGAGGTGTGTCGAGCTGCGCGAATGGGCCGATATCGACCGCGTGGGCGAGGGGGAGTGGCTGAGTCTCAACTTCGAGGCTCTGAAGAGCAGCCCGGCGTGCGGCATAGATCCGCGCGGCGCGGGCGAAGCTCTCTGGCCAGAACGGCAGAGCGCCGCGCTGCTCGAGTCGAAGCGGCGTCTTGACCCGCTGCGTTTCGAGTGCATGTATCAGGGGCATCCATCGCCCCGCGGCGGCCTGCTCTATGGTGACGGCTTTGTCGAGTACGACACGCTGCCGGCCGAGATCGTACGTTATGCCGGATATACCGATACGGCCGATACGGGTGACGACTATCTCTGCTCGGTGGCCTATGCCGTCGATGCCGACGGCATGATATATCTTCTCGATGCGGTATATTCGCGCGAGCCGATGGAGGTGACCGAAGGGCTTGTGGCCGAGATGGTGGGGCGTACGCCCATCGGGTCGATGCTTGTCGAGAGCAACAATGGCGGCCGCGGTTTCGCGCGGGCGCTGCAACGGCTGCTGCCGCGTGTGCGTATCGAGTGGTTCCACCAGAGCGGCAACAAGGAGGCCCGCATATTGTCCTATTCGGCCACCGTCATACACACGATGCGCTTTCCGCGCGGGTGGGCGCAACTGTGGCCCGAGATGTATGCCCACCTGACATCCTACTCGCGCATCTTCCGCTCGAACCGCTGGCATGATGCCCCCGACGTGCTTACGGGCATCATCGAACGCGAGGCTTCGGGCGGACGTCAGACCAAGATCCGAAGCGTGGGCTTTTTCTGATTCCGACGTGTATTAATAAGCGAGCCGCACATCTTTCGAGGTGTGCGGCTCGTATTTGTAACGGCAAGTCCTATGCCTGTCTGAGTGATGCGACCTTGCGGTCGAACTCCTGCTTGAGTGATGAGATGAGTTCGCGTACGCTGACTATTCGGTCCGAGCGCCATGCGTTGGCGCCGCAGAAGGCGTAGCCGCTGTCGAGTTTGCCGCGGAAGGCGTTGTAGAGGGCCATCATGATGCAGTATGGCGAGTGTGTCACGTCGCACGTCTTGATGCAGTTGAAAGGGCAGCGTTTGGGGCGTTTCAACCCCTCGCGCACCTTGTCGAGAAACGAGTTGTGTATGGCGCGGCCCGGCATCCCGACGGGGCTCTGGATGATCTCGATATCCTCCTTGCGGGCATCGATGTAGCTCTGCTTGAAGGCTTCCGAGGCGTCGCACTCCTTCGTGGTGACGAAGCGCGTGCCCATCTGCACACCGTCGGCGCCGAGGGCAGTGATGTTGTATATGTCCTCGCCCGTGTATATGCCTCCGCCTGCGATGACGGGGATATGTTTGCCGGTGCGCTGCTCCGTCGCGCGCGCTTCGGCGACAACCTCGGGCAGGATGTGCTCGAGCGTGCAGTCGGCGTCGCCAAGCTGCTGCGGCGTGTAACCGAGGTGTCCGCCTGCCTTGGGCCCCTCGACCACGACGGCGTCGGGGACATATCCGTACTCCTCGATCCAGCGGCGGCACAGAACCTTGAGTGCGCGTGCCGACGATACGATCGGCGCGAGCTTCGTGGTCGAGTCGCTCTTGAGGAACGAGGGGAGCGAGAGCGGCAGCCCCGCACCCGAGAATATGATGTCTGCCTTGTTGGTGATGGCGGTGCGGACCATGTCGGCGAAGTTCGACATGGCGACCATGACGTTGACGCCGATTATGCCTTTTGTCTTGCTGCGGGCCTTCTCGATTTCGCGGCCGAGACCGTAGATGCTCGCCTCGTCGTAGTCGGACGAGTAGTCGTGGTAGATGACCCCAAGACCTGCCGACGATATTACGCCTACGCCACCTTCGGCGGCTACGGCCGATGCCAGCCCCGCGAGCGATATGCCTACTCCCATGCCGCCCTGTACGATGGGTACGGCGGCCGTGAGATCTCCTATCTTCAATGGTTTCATTTTCTGTTCGGATTATGTGTTGCGACTTATGTCGGAACAAAGATATGTAAATATTCTAAATGGTAAATAAAATGTTTTATATTTCTATTGACGAATAATCGTATATTGCGGCTATTGTATTGATATATTGCTGTTTGTATAATGAAAATAAAAAAATCCCCGTCCGAGGGCCTTTCGGCTTGGACGGGGATCATTTCGTGTATCTGTCAGGTTGTCAGAGCATCTCTTCGATGCGGGCTGCGGGGGCGGTGTCGAGGCCTGCCAGCAGGCCGCGGCAGTAGCGGTAGTAGCCCGAGATGGCGATCATGGCCGCGTTGTCGGTAGTGAACTTCAACTCGGGGATGAAGGTGCGCCAGTTGCGGCGGCGTCCAGCCTCGGCAACGGCATTGCGCAGGCCCGAATTGGCCGAGACGCCTCCGCCGATGGCAATGTCCTTTATGCCAAGGGCGTTGGAAGCCTTGATGAGTTTGTCGAGCAGGATGTCGACTACGGTGTGCTGGAGTGATGCGCACAGGTCGGCCTTGTGTTTCTCGATAAAGTCGGGGTCGCGCTTGACCTCGTCGCGCAGGGTATAGAGGAACGAGGTCTTGAGTCCCGAGAAGGAGTAGTCGAACTCGCCCTTGACATGCGGATGGGCAAAGGTGAAGGCATTCGGATCGCCCTCTTTGGCCAATTTGTCGATCACGGGGCCGCCCGGGTAGGGCAGTCCCATCACTTTGGCACACTTATCGAAGGCTTCGCCTGCGGCGTCGTCGATGGTGGTGCCGATGATCTGCATCTCGAGGGGTGAGTCCACACGTACGATCTGCGTATGTCCGCCGCTCACGAGCAGGCAGAGGAACGGGAAGTCGGGATGCGGCATTTCGCGGCCCGGCAGGTCGATGAAGTGCGAGAGTATGTGGCCCTGCAGGTGGTTGACCTCGACTAGGGGTATGTCGCATGCGACGGCGAGACCCTTGGCGAAGGATGTACCGACCAGAAGCGATCCCAGAAGGCCCGGGCCGCGCGTGAAGGCTATGGCGTCGAGCTTGTCGACCGAGACGCCGGCCTCCTTGAGGGCGGTGTCGACGACGGGGATGATGTTCTGCTGGTGTGCGCGCGAGGCCAGCTCGGGAATTACGCCTCCGTACTTGACGTGTACGGCCTGCGAGGCGATGACGTTCGACAGCAGCGTGGTGTTGCGTATGACGGCGGCCGAGGTGTCGTCGCATGAAGACTCTATGCCGAGGATCGTGATATCCATTTTTTCAGAGGTATGTTGTTACGTTTTGACGGAAAATATTTACATTTGTAGGTTTTAAGCCGATTAAGGCGGACTACGATGCGCAAAGTTACGAAAATATTGTTAAAGGCGTTATCAGTGACTGTTTTGTTTCTGATATTTTGCCCCATCGTGCTCACGCTGCTCGTCTCGCTGCCGTCGGTTCAGAACTTTGTGGTGGACCGCGCCGTGAAGTACCTTTCGCGCAAGCTGGAGACCACCGTCTCGATCGACCGCATACGTCTCGGTGCGTGGGGAAGTATCCGTGTGGATGGGTTCTATGTCGAGGATTATCAAAAAGATACGTTGCTGTATGTGGGTCGTTTGCAGCTCCACATGGCGGGCTTGCGCGACAACAGCGCGGGCATCGTTCTGCGTAACGGCGAGGTGAGCAATACGAAGCTCTATCTGCGTGAGACGCCCGAGGGTGTGATGAACATCAAGCAGGTTATGGACCGTCTATCGAACAAGGAGAAGAAGGGCGGCGGCGATTTCGGCTTCGGGATACGCAACGTGCAGATTGATGACTTCACGCTCATTATCGAGCGGCAGGAGCACCGCGACCCCAAATACGGTATCGATTACAACGACATGCACCTCGAGCATACGTCGGCCCTCATAGAGGGCTTCCTGCTTCGCGGGAGCATGATTGGCGGCTACATACGCAACTTCTCAACCACGGAACATAGCGGTTTCAGGATAGACAACTTCACGGGTCGATTCTTGGTCGATCGCGGTCTTATCGATCTTCGGGACTTCGAGATCGACACCGAGGAGTCGGCCATAAGGCTGAGTTCGCTGGTACTGCGCGGCGAGGACTGGTCCTCGTACAAGGACTTCGTACACAACGTGGCCATCGACGGCGAGTTGTACGACACGTCGGTATCGACCGACGACATTGCGCACTTCGCGCCCGGGCTGCTGCCGTGGAAACTTGCAGTGAAGGATATGAACGTGTCGGTATCGGGATCGGTCGCCGACATGAATGTCGATGTCAGCAACATATCTTTCGGCGAGCATTCGTCGCTCAGTACGGATGTCTCGCTGCGCGGGCTGCCCGACGTGGCTCACACCACGATGACGGTCGATCTGCGGCGTCTTATGACTTGCGAAGCCGACGTGGCGCGTCTGAGCGCCGGCATCGGAGGCAGTGAGTTGCCGGAGAAGATACGCTCGATTATGAGTGGTGCGGGTGAAATGATATGTGCGGGCCGCTTCGAGGGCGGTATCCGCTCCTTTGCCACCGACCTGAAACTGACGACGCAGGCGGGGAATGCCGCCGTGTCATTGAAACGGCGTCCGCTCAAGCGTGAGGCGGGCGATACGCTGAGCCGTTATTCCGTCACGGCCTCAGCCGATGTGCGTCATCTGCGTCTGGGGCGGTTGCTTCAGAATCCCGATCTGGGGCCGGCGTCGGCATCGCTGCGTTTCGACGGCGTAATGGCCGACGGCGGAGGCGTGGATGGCAATGTGAACGGAGAGGTCGAGTCGGTCGAGTGGATGGGCTGCCGTTATGACTCTCTGTCGTTGAACGGCCGCATCCTTAACAAGAGCTTTACGGGAACGCTGCGCAGCGACTGCGCCCCGTTGCGCATGATGCTTAGCGGCAAGGCCGACATGAACGGTGCGGAGCCCGTGTGTGATGTGCGTCTGGTCGTGGATCGGGCCGATCTGCACGCCATGAACATCAATCGTCGGGATTCGATCTCGACGTTGGCGCTGGGGGCCGAACTATATGCCGTTGGCAACTGGCCCGACAGTATGAACGGTACGCTGAGCCTCGGCGGGGAATATGTCTATGAGAGTGATACGCTTCGCAGCGGCGATGTAAAGATTACGGCGCGCAGCAGCGAGGGCCGCCGCTCGGTGTCGCTCACGTCTGATTTTGCGGATGCAACCTTCACCGGACCGACGAGTTACGGCGAACTGGCCAAGTATCTCGAGTCGGCCATGAGCAAATACCTGCCGTCGCTCTACGACAGCGGTGTGCGTGAATATGTGGGACCGGACGGCAGCAGCGGATACTCTACGCTTGCGGTGACGGTCAAGGAGCTTGACCCGCTGTTGAACGCCATATCCGAAGGGTTGCAGCTGGCCCCCGGGTCGAAGTTCAACTTCATTCTCAACCCGAGCGACAACGTCATCTCGATGCGTGCCGAGTCGGATTACCTCGAACGCGGGCGTCTGCTGGCTACGCGCCTGAAGATGAACATGGTGAATCAGGGCGACTCGCTGGCGTTGTACCTTACCTCGGAGGATCTCTACGCCGGGGGTATGCATACGCCTCAGCTGACGGTCATGGGCGGAGCGAAAAACGACCGCATGCACCTCTCGGCGGGCTTCGACGACCCGGCCGATTCGCTCTCGGGCATGTTGTCACTCTGGGCGCGTGTGGGGCGCGACTCGACAGGAATGCGCCGTGTGACCATGTCGGTACTGCCGTCGACAGTTTCACAGGGCGGCCAAAACTGGCGTATCTCCTCCGACGAGATATCGATCGATACGGCACGCGTGGTGGTCAACGACTTCATGATCCGCACCGACAACCAGATGCTGCATGTCGACGGCGTGGCCTCGCGCAGCCGCTCGGATTCGCTTACGCTGCGGCTGAACAACTTCGACATATCGTCTCTGGCAGGATTTGCCATGGGTATGGGTTACGACGTCGAGGGGCGCAGCAACGGTACCGCCTCGATGAAGTCGGCACTGTATCGCGGCGAGCTCACTTCGGACATAGGTCTGGACGATGTGACGATAAACGGCATAGCCGTGCCGCCGCTGCAACTCGATTCGCGGTGGGACTTCGAGCGCCAGCGTGTGCGCATACTGATAAACAACCGTACGACGGGCGACAACATCATACGCGGCTATTACGCCCCCTCTACGGGACGTTACTATGCCGAGGCACGTATCGAGGATATGAACATGAGCCTGCTCGACCCCATCCTCTCGGGTGTGGTGTCGGGAACGTCGGGTACGGCTACGGCCATGCTTGAGATCTCGGGACAGAACCGAGACGCCTCGATGGCGGGGTCGATCGAGGTCAGGGATCTCGCGACGACGGTCGATTTCACGCAGGCGCGCTACACCGTGCCCAACGCCACGATCGAGGTTGAGGACAACCATCTGCGTGCCTCGAATGTGCGGGTCTACGACTCGGAACAGAACGGCGGCCTGCTGACGATGGATCTGAACCTGCAGCATACGTCCAACATATCGTACGTGATGCGTGTCATGCCGCGCAAGATGATCGTACTGAACACCACCTCGCGTGACAATGATCTCTTCTACGGCAAGGTCTACGCTTCGGGTGTGGCTACCATCAGCGGCAGCAAGAAGGGCGCTACGCTCGACATCGTGGCCTCGACGGAGGGCAACTCACAGTTCTTCATGCCGTTGTCGAGCAAGACGGATGTGTCGACGGCCGACTTCGTCATATTCGAGAAGCCGGGCATGCAGCTCGATACGATGAACTATCTGGAGCGCAAGAAACTGATGTTCGAGCGCCGCAACCGTACCCGCACCACGGGCGGCAGCACGATGAACATAAACATCGAACTTACGGCCAACCCCAATGCCGAGGTTCAGCTGGTGATCGACCCGACGGTGGGTGACATAATCAAGGTGCGCGGCGACGGCACGCTCAATATGCGTATCGTTCCGAGTGCCAATATCTTCGACATGTACGGCGACTATACCATCACCGAGGGAAGCTATCTGTTCACGCTGCAGAACATCATCAACAAGCTCTTTATCATCGAGGAGGGCTCGACGATACAGTGGACGGGCGACCCGATGGATGCGCGTCTGGACATAGATGCCGTCTACAAGCTCAAGGCGTCGCTCAAGCCGTTGCTTTCGTCCACGACGCTGGACAATATTTCGCGTGCGGTGCCCGTGGAGTGCATAATCAACCTCTCGGACCGGTTGACCAATCCGTCCGTGACGTTCGACATAAAGGTGCCGAGCGCCGACTCGGAGATCCAGAACGCCGTGGCCAACCTGCTCAACAACCAGCAGTCGATCGCCACGCAGTTCATGTACCTTTTGGTCAGCGCCAGCTTCTATTCCGACTCCTCGACTTCGTCGAGCATCGGTGCCTCGGCCTCGGCCGCTACTGGATTCGAGTTGTTGTCCAATCAGTTGAGCAACTGGCTCTCGAGCGACGACTACAATATCGTTCTGCGTTACCGCCCGCGCTCGGAACTTACGAGCGACGAGATCGACTTCGGATTCTCGAAGAGTCTGGTGAGCGACCGCCTGATCGTGGAGCTTGAGGGTAACTACCTTATCGATAACCAGATGTCGGCCAACAGCAACATGTCGAACTTCTTGGGCGAGGCCTACATTACGTGGCTTATAGACGAGAACGGCAACCTCAAGCTGAAGGGCTTTACGCAGACGATCGACCGTTTCGACGAGAATCAGGGTCTTCAGGAGACGGGAGTCGGAATCTACTACAAGGAGGATTTCGAGAACTGGAAGGATCTGAAGCGCCGTGTCCGCGACCGATTCATGAGCAAGCGGCGCCGTGAGCAGCGCGATGCCGAGATGCGAGAGACCGCCGAACGGAGCATGCGCGAGGCCGATAGCCTTGATAAGAGCGGCGAAGGGATGCATCTGCGTCGTGACGCGGCGGCGCGCGATACGACGTCACATGCGGCCGACATGGATACTTTGCGTCGGGCTGCGGTGAATAATGTCGCGGCAGACAGTATGTCGAAGGATAGTGCAACTGTGAATGCGGAGAGTGTGGAGCATGTTGCTGCTGTTACGGACGGCCGGGCGTCGAAACGCGGACGCCGCCACCGTCAGCGCGCCGAGGCGGCGGCAACGACGGACGCAATACCCGTTGAGGATAATGAATGGATTGAATTTGAGAAACTTGAATAAAAAACTTAAATAAAACAAGAAAGATTATGATCGAATTTCTTCAGGCTGCCCAAGGTGCGGCAGCGGCGGCAGGCGAGACTGCCGAGGCAGCGGTTACGAATGATGTAAGCATGAGCTTGTGGGAACTCTTCACCAAGGGAGGATGGCTGATGTGGCCGTTGTTGATTTTGGGCGGCATTACGATCTTCATCTTCGTGGAGCGTTATCTGGCCATACGCAAGGCATCGGTTATGGACATGAACTTCATGAACCGTATCCGCGACTACATCTCTGACGGCAAGATCCGCTCGGCGATAGACCTCTGCCGTAAGACCAATACCCCCATTGCCCGCATGATCGAGAAGGGCATAGGCCGTATCGGCCGTCCGATGGGCGATATACAGTCGGCCATAGAGAATGTTGCCAACCTTGAGGTGTCGAAGCTCGAGAACGGACTTCCGTTCCTTGCGACGATCGCCGGCGGCGCCCCCATGATCGGATTCCTCGGTACGGTGCTCGGTATGGTGCAGACCTTCATGGATATGTCGGCAGCGGGAGGTACGGTCGACATGTCGTTGCTGTCGAGCGGTATGTACGTAGCGATGGTGACCACGGTTGCGGGTCTTATCGTCGGTATCCCGGCATACTTCGGCTACAACTACCTTGTGGCCCGTATCGAGAAGCTCGTATTCCAGATGGAGGCCAACTCGATCGCCTTCATGGATATATTGAATCAACCCGTTAAATAGTGTGAATCATGGCAATTAAACGAGGATCGAAGGTCAATCAGTCGTTCTCGGCATCGTCGATGACGGACTTGATGTTTCTGTTGTTGCTCTTCATGATCATCGCGACGACGCTCATCAATCCCAATGCCGTGAAACTGATGCTGCCCAAGAGCGCCAACCAGCTCAAGGACAAGGCCGTGACCACGGTGTCGATAAAGGATGCCGGCAACGGCCGCTACATATATTATGTGGAGTTGGAGAATGTGGGCTCGCGCGAGGGTGTTGCCCGCGCGTTGAAGAGCCGTCTTGAGGGACAGGAGAAGCCGACCGTATCGCTGCATGCCGACAAGACGGTGGCATGGGATGAGATCGTGCAGATGATGAACATCGCCAAGGATAACGGTTACGGATTGATCGCAGCCACGCAGCCCTGATGTACGGGGGCGGGTGACGACGGATAAAACGGAACGATTATGAACTACTACGATGAAAACGACGACAGACCGAAGCTTTACGGCGGAGTTGCTGTGGGTGCATACGTTATAGTGTTAGCCGCGGCCCTGCTGCTGGGAAAGATATCCATCGACAAGGTCGAAGAGCCCGCAACGCTTATCATAGAACTCGAGGAGGAGCCGCCGCGGCCCCAGCGTACGGTAGTGACGCATCAGGCGCCGCGCCATGAGAATATCTCGACCGAGCGCGACAATTCGCAGCAGGTGACGGGCCCCGACGAACAGACGCGTACGGTGAACCGCCGTGCCATCTTCCACAGCAATACGGACGGTGCGGACGAAGAGGAGGATGTGGGCAACCCCTACAGCCGCGAGGGCAAGGAGAATACCGCCTCGGGAGACGGAGGGGGATTAAACCCCATCGGCAACGACCAGCTGGACGAGGGCCTGCGCGGACGAGGTCTTGTGGGCAATTTGCCGTTGCCTGACTATCCGGGCAACACGAGCGGCAAGATCGTCATACGCGTGGCGGTCGACCAGCACGGTGTCGTGACGAGTGCTGCGTACGAACCCAAGGGTTCGACCTCGTCGGATGCGGCGCTGATAGCAGCGGCGATAGCCGCTGCGAAGAAGGCACGCTTCACCGAGAGCCGCAGTTTCGTGCAGGGCGGAACGATAACGTATAACTTCAAACTTAACTGACGATGATGGAACATCTCGTAAGAGGTATAATTTGTGGCGTGACTCTTAGCGTTGCTGTTGTCGCGGCGGCTTGGGCGCGGGAGCCGATTATGGGAAGCATGTCGAAACATGCCGGGACACCATGCGTGGCGGGGCAGGAGCCGCAGAAGGATCGTAAGGGCCTTGAGCGGCGTCAGAAGGCGCCGTCGGGACCGCACATGGCCTTCGACCGCACGTCGCACGACTTCGGCGACGTGGCACGCCACGGGGGAGACCTCATAAAGGAGTTCCGTTTCGTGAATGACGGTGACGAGCCTCTGGTGATAAAGAAGATCACCAAAGCCTGTTCGTGCCTTACGGTGAGCTACTCGCGCAAGCCCGTACTGCCCGGCGAGGCATCGGTCATAAAGATCAAATACGAGCCCCACAAGATCGAGGAGGGTATATTCCACCGTGTCATACAGATCTATTCGAATTCGCCCGAGGGTGTGCGTCTGCTCACCATACAGGGTAATTCGATCGAGGACAACACGTCGCGCAAACGACATTGACGGTGGACCGCAGATCACAGGTTGTATTATGACGATAAGCCCGCTCCTCGGAGCGAGCTTATCGCTTTTGTCATAATTACCCTTTATTCTGACCCGATTGGCTTGTGCGGGTGTGGCTGAATGTACTTGGAGGTTTGTTGGCTGACGGAGTGAATAAAACTACTTTCCGACTCTCAGTCGTCGCAGCGGCGCAGTACGATGGCCGTGCGCGAGGTGTTGTATATCCTTATGTGCGGTTGCGCATCTTCGCCCGCGGGGAATGAGAAGTGCTCGTCGTCCATTGCCTGCCGTGCCAAGCCGCCAAAGCGCGCCTCGTCGGTCGAGAGCAGCGGTACGTAGCGTCCTTCGCGCCGTACGGGCAGTTCGTAGTCGGGGATCGAGGCCGTGGGGTGCCAGTTGAATACGAAGACGAGGTCGCCGTGTGCGAAGACGATGGTCTTGTTGTGCTCGTCCATGAGCAGGTTGTAGGGATAGCTGTCGGCAAGGATGCCGTATCGGCGTACCATAAGGAGCATCTCGCGGTCGAAATCGGCCAAGAACGAATATCTCAACTCCTTGCTGTCGCGCAGCGACCATTGGCGCCGTGCGTGGTCGTACGACCAGCCGTTGCCCTCGCGCGGGAAGTCGATCCATTCGGGGTGTCCGAATTCGTTGCCCATGAAGTTGAGGTATGCCTCGCCGCCCGTCGTGATGGTCATCAGACGTATCATCTTGTGCAGGGCCATGCCGCGGTCGATGAGTATGTTCTGGGTCTTGCGGTCCATCGAGTCGTACATCAGACGGTCCATCAGACGGAAGGCTATGGTCTTGTCACCCACGAGTGCCTGATCGTGCGACTCGGCATAGGCTACGGTCTTGACACCGGGCAGACGGTCTGTCATGACCGACCACATCTCCCAAATGTTCCAATCCTCGTCGGGTGTATCCTTGAGCATCTTGATCCAGAAGTCGGGTATCGCCATGCCGAGGCGGTAGTCGAACCCCACGCCGCCGTCGTATGGCGGGAAGCAGATGCCGGGCATGCCGCTTACCTCCTCGGCTATGGTTACGGCCGCGGGGCGGAAGTCATGCACCAGACGGTTTGCGAGTGTTAGGTATGTCAGGGCATCGAGGTTGACGCCTTCGTCGAAGTAGCGGTCGCGGCAGTCGAAGTCGACATATCCGTGATGGTGGTATATCATCGAGGTGACACCGTCGAAACGGTATCCGTCGAAGTGGAAACGGTCGAGCCAATACTTTACGTTCGAGAGCAGGAAGTGTTCGACCCCGCCCTTGCCGTAGTCGAAGGTCATCGAGTCCCAATATTTCTGGTATCCCTCGGCTCCGGCCTTGGAGTAGAGGTGGTCCGAGCCGTCGAGGGCGTTGATGCCCTCGTTGATGTTCTTGACGTAGTGAGCGTGTACGAGATCCATTATGACGGCCAGCCCCATGCCGTGCGCCGTGTCGACGAGGCGTTTGAGCTGCTCGGGCGTGCCGAAACGTGACGAGGGGGCGAAGAAATTCGATACGTGGTATCCGAATGAGCCGTAGTAGGGGTGTTCGGCTATGGCCATGAGCTGCACGGCGGTATATCCGGCCTGCTTTATTCGCGGCAGGATCAGATTCGTAAATTCGTCGTATGTGCCTATTCCGCGCCGCTCCTGCGCCATGCCTATGTGGGCCTCGTATATGAGCAGGTCTCCGGCCGCTGCGGGCGAGAAATCGTCGTCATGCCATACGTATGGTTCGGGGGCCCAGAACTGCGCCGTGTAGTTCTTGCTCTTCTCGTCCTGCACCACGCGCGTGGCGTAGGCGGGTATGCGGTCCAACCAGCCGTTTGCGCCGTGTACGTGCATCTTGTAGAGTGAGCCGTGTGTCAGACGGTCGGCATACATCGCATCGGGGAAGAAGGCACTCCAGACGCCGTTCTCCCCCTTGTCCAGACGCAGCTGCGTGCGCTGCCACGAGTTGAAATCCCCGAACAGATATACATCCTGTGCCTCGGGCAGCCACTCACGGAACCACCAGCCGCTGAGCTCCTCGTCGCGCTGCCATCCGTAATACATGTATCCGTTGGCGTAGTCGACGATCGAGCCGACACGGCGCGTGATATCCTCCATGCGGCGCATGTAGCGTTCGTGTCGTTCGTATATTCGGTCGGCCACGGGCTCAAGCCATTCGTCGCGTTCGACCATAGGCAGTTTTGTGTGACTCGTATCCATAGCTTGAATTTTACGTGTGTGTCGGATGGACGGCATGGCGCGGCCCGAGCAGTCTTATCCGGAGTGTCGTAGAGTATTCAAATATACGAACAATGGATGGAATTTTCAAGTTTCGGTGTGGGTAAACGTCACGGTGAAGATAAAATACGACGTTGCGGACAAGCGGCAGGCCGTATTCCATTACATGGCAAACAAAAAGAGAGGAACGGATTTCGCCCGTTCCTCTTCGTGTATGGAATATTGTGTGTGGATCAGCACACCCGCGGGTCAGAATGTGACCTCGATGCGTCTGTTGTCGTACTGTACGGCGTAGACCTTCCATGAGGGCTGCCATGCGGCAGGTACGTCGAACGACGCAGTAGTTGAGGGGCGTAGCATGCCGTCCGAGACGTGTATGAGCGTACCGTCGGGGCCGCCGTCGCGTACCTCGTAGACGATGACATTCTGCCAGCCGCTCATCGTGAGCTTGCGGTCCGAACGCTCGGCCGTGCCCTTCACGACGCTCTTCTGCTGCTTGAAGGTCTCATAGTTGTTGTCAGTTATGTATTCGATTGCTGCCGTGGGCGCGTCATATCCCAACGCCTCGACGCGCGAGCGTATACGGTCGATCATCTGCTGCGTCACGGTGATCTGTCCCGTGCCGTAGTCGTCTATGGTGGCATCGACGGGGGTAAGGAAACCCCACTTGTCGAAGAAGTCGAGGAGATTCATCCGGGCGCATGCGCTGGCTATATATACGAACTCCAACTGCTGCTCGCCCGCCGTGGACAGGTTGTCATGCGTGCGTACCCACTCGAAGCAGTCGGCATAGAAACCTCCGTGGTCGCTCTGCTGCATGGGGGTGCGGCCGAGAACCTTGCCGAAGTAGAGCTCCAGCTGCCAGAACGGTATCAGCTTGCAGAAGACATCGCCTTCAGTGGCGTGCGGAGCGTCCTTTACAAGAATATTGCTCCAAGCCTTGGTGTAGCGGTTGGGGTTGGCCGCGTCGCCCATGTTCTCGGTCTGTACGCGCGAATCCTGTCCGTAGACAGATGTCTGGATGTGTTGCGAGAGGATATTGTTCGTCACCTCAGTCGTGCCGAGCCACTTGAGCCCCGGACGTGTCTGGTTGCTGTGCCCGACCTCGTGTGCGGGACCCCAGCATGCCGATGTGGTGAGACGGTTCTCGTCGCACAATTCCGCAAGCGTGTCGTCATGGTATGCTGTATGGTACGATGTCGAGTACATGTAGCTCGTGTACATCACCGTAAAGCACATCCTGTTGTGGAACATCTTGCCGTATTTCTCCAGCCCGATGAACTCCTGCTCGCGGTACACCAGCGCGTCGTAGGCGTCGATCAGCTCCTTGAGGTCGTGCGTATGGTTGCGGAAGCGCTCCGTCGGGAAGATGAGGTGCGCGTATGCCCCGACCACGTCGAAATATTTCCCCGTGGCGGCATCGAGAAGCTCATGAGCGCGCCCTTCGTGGTCGGGGCGCTGCGAGTCGTAGTATCCGTTGACGGTGCCCGTTGCGAAGTGCATTCTGACGTCAGGCGCCGAGGCAAAGTTGTCGGTGTGGTACATTACATAAACGAGACCCTTGTTCGTGATGTCGATCTTGTTGACACCGGTCGAAATAGGGTAGCTGTCGCCGCCGAAGCCGTCGCCGTTCGGGCGGTCGAGGTTCTGCACGCGGAGCGATACGCTCTGCCCCTTCAGGTCGGCCATCACGATAAGCTGCTGGCCTGCCGCGACCTCAATGCCCGTGGGGTTGTCCAGAAGGCTGTATTGCGAGGTCTTGTTGCGTGTGGCCTCGGTGTCGGGGTTGGGATAGGCCTTGAAGGTGTTTATGCGGAACTCCTTCGCGTAGCGGTCGTGATACATGAAGTAGGCTATATTCTTGAAGAAGGCGTATGGGCAGGCGGCTATATCCTGCGGCGTGACGCCTGCGCGAAGTTCCGAGCACGAGGCATCGGTGAAGAGCGTAGTGTAGTCGAAAGCCTCGGGATTGCGCCTGTAAAACTCCATCTCGGCGCACGAGGCGAATCCCTGCCCGTCTCCGGCACCCGATTTTACGGTCAGACGTATGGCCGTCACGCCGATAAGCGGCTCGGGGAACTCGACCTTGGCGGCCGAGGCGTTGCCCCCGAAATCATGTGTCATGACGTGCTGCCACTGAGGTGTTGCGGCAGGTACGGTCGAGGCGTTCTGTGTGATGGCCGAAAGAGCCTCGATCTCCACCTCCTTGAAACGTCCGTTCCATCCCGTGGTACGCGGGTAGTAGACCATATAGTCGATGTCGGACTCCTGCTCAAGGTAGTAGGTGAGTGTTATGGGGAAGTAGCCGTCGCCCGCGTTGTTCCAGTTCGAGTGGTAGATGGTGTTCATGTCGCCGTCGAACGAGAGTTCGATCTCGCCTCCAGACTGGTATGACGAGGCCTCGCCGCGGGCTATGATAAGCTTTATGTCATCCTTGAGGCTCTCGGTGCTCTCGGGGGCGTATGCATCGAGTCCGCGCTGCGTTACGGTGAGGGTGGCAGCCTCGACGTCGCTCGGCGTCTGCTTGTCGCTGAAGGTGATGGTGGCGCTGCGGGTTCCGTCGGCAGTATTGCCGCTGACCGAGAACGCACGTGTCGATGTTACGACAGGGTGTGCCGCGCTGCGGGTGTCGATGGGCATCTCATAGATCCATGTGCAGTCGGACCCGACCGATGCCTCGACCTCGACGTTTGTAGTGACCTCGACGGTTATGTCGCCTCCCGCTGCCGAGACCGTTGTCGTGGATTGTGACAGGAGTATGGCCTTGCCCCAGCCCAGCTGCTGTACCTCGACGGTATGTGCGGGCAGATCCGGTACCGTTATGGTCACCGTTGCGCGGCGGATATTCTTCTGGTCATTGTCCTCGGCCGAGAGGATGAGACGGTCGGGCTGTTTCTCGGCATGGAGCCAGCCGTCGCTTACGGTGTAATCCCATGCGACGTTGCTCTTGACCATGATGGTGCGGTTGGAGGCATTCTCCTCGGTGAAATTTACTGTTGATACATCCACTTCCAGAGTGGCCGGACCGTTGTCGACATCTGTGCCGCTCTTGTGGCAAGAGCATGTGATGCCTGCAGCCAGAATAATTGTCGCTGCGGCGGCAAAGAATCTTGTTGCTGATCTTTTCATAATGTTACGGCAGTTGATATTGTAGGTTGTGTTAAAGTAATAAGGTTTCGGGGATAAAAGTAACGATATTAAATGATATATTGGTATTTGACTTCGATTTTTTTATCAAAAAAAGACGTTATGGCTTCTATATGGTATCTGAAGGGGCTTTCGACGTTGAATTTTGTCAGTTTAGGCCGTGCTGAGGCCGTTGCGAATGTGCCACGTGCATAAAAACGCCGAAATATGCGTGCATTATGCGGAAAAATTGTTATATTTGTAACGTTTGGTCCTGAATGATCGGACAAAAGAGGATACATAATTAATAGATAAATCAACAATAAACCAGAAATTCATTATGTTCAAAGGACAACCAAAAGGTTTGTATGCCCTTTCGCTGGCCAATACGGGTGAGCGCTTCGGCTACTATACCATGCTTGCGATCTTCACGCTGTTCCTGCAGGCGAAGTTCGGCTACACCGAGGCCGTCACCACGCAGATCTACGGCATCTTCCTCGCCGCGGTATATTTCATGCCCTTCTTCGGAGGTATTCTGGCCGACAAGTTCGGCTTCGGCAAGATGGTCTCACTCGGTATCTTCGTCATGTTTGTCGGATATGCGTTGCTGGCCATACCTACCGATGCAGGTTTCGCAGGTCAGGCGCTCATGTTCGGCGCGCTGGCGCTCATAGCCTGTGGTACGGGTCTCTTCAAGGGTAACCTGCAGGTGCTGGTGGGCAATCTCTACGACGATCCCGCATATCAGGCAAAACGAGACAACGCATTTTCGATCTTCTACATGGCCATCAACATCGGCGCCATGTTCGCCCCCGGTATGGCCAAGTGGATCACCAACCACTTCCTTGCTCAGGACGGTCTGGTATATAACGGTCAGATTCCCGCACTTGCACACCAATATCTCGAGCAGGGTGCCAACATGCCGGCCGAGCCGCTGGCAAAACTTCAGGAGCTGGCTGCGTCGATGGGCGCAACGGGCGATCTGGCGGCATTCTCGGAGCACTACATCGAGAAACTCTCTACGGCGTATAACATGGGCTTCGGCGTAGCTTGTATCTCGCTGGTCGTATCGTACCTTATATATGTAGGTTTCCGCAAGACCTTCAAGCATGCCGACGTTACGGCCAAGCAGCAGGCTGCGGCCGAGAGCGCCGCAGGCGTACACCATACGGAGCTGACGCCCGCACAGACCAAGTCGCGTATTACGGCTCTGCTGTTAGTCTTCGCCGTGGTGATCTTCTTCTGGATGGCATTCCACCAGAACGGCTCGACGATGACCTTCTTTGCGCGTGACTACACCACATCGGAGGCTACGGGCATCACCCGCATGGGCTTCGATATCCTTAACCTTGTGCTGGTTCTGGTCGGTGTATACGGTATCGTAGGATTCTTCCAGTCGGACAAGAGCCGCGGCAAGATCATCAGTGCCGTGGTATTCGCCGCAGCACTCGGTGCGCTCTTCTACCGCTACACCATTACGCCCGATCCGGTACACATCCTGCCTTCGGACTTCCAGCAGTTCAACCCCTTCTATGTCGTCGGTCTGACCCCCATCTCGGTGGCTATCTTCACCGCTCTGGCCCGCAAGGGCAAGGAGCCCTCGGCCCCGCGCAAGATCGGTATGGGTATGATCATCGCCGCCGCAGGATTCCTTATCCTTACCGTCGCATCGTTCGGACTCATGTCGCCCGCCGAGGTGAAGGCCGCAGGTGCCAGCGACACATTCGTATCGCAGAACTGGCTCATATCGACATATCTGGTGCTGACCTTTGCCGAGCTGCTCCTCTCGCCGATGGGTATATCGTTCGTGTCGAAGGTTGCGCCCCCGAAATATAAGGGTATGATGATGGGTTGCTGGTTCGCGGCTACGGCCGTAGGTAACTACGCTACATCGCTTATAGGTTACCTCTGGGGCAGCGGTATGGCCCTCTGGATGGTATGGAGCGTGCTGATTATCCTCTGTCTGCTCTCGGCCGTATTCATCTTCTCGATCATGAAGAAACTCGAGTCGGCCACCGAGTAGGCGGGCTCTGAATTATAATGCGAATCGGACGCATCACACGGCGTGTGGTGCGTCCGGTTTTTGTTTGTGCCGTGCGGTCACTCGTTTCTGCATTTACTGCCGTCGGTTATGCCGAATGGGGCGAAGATTAATAATCGGCTGGATAAATCGAGGGAATGTGTAGCTGCCGGTGTGTGTAAAATGAAAAAGGCAGGAATCCGACGCTCCTGCCTGTATTGTCATACATTGATATAAATCTTGGACTGCTATTGGTCCAGAGTGCGTTTGACGCACTCGATGCCTACGCGGCGCAGCAGGTCGAGACCCTCCTCCGAACGGTAGTCGTTGACATATACCACACGGCGGATGCCGGCCTGAATGATCAGTTTCGAACACTCGATGCAAGGGGCGTCGGTTATGTAGAGGGTCGAGCCGTCGCAGTTGTTTGCGCTCTTTGCCACCTTGGTTATGGCGTTGGCCTCGGCATGGAGCACATACGACTTGGTCTTGCCGCTCTCGTCCTCGCATATATTCTCGAAGCCCGAGGGGGTGCCGTTATATCCGTCCGATATGATCATCTTGTCCTTGACGATCAGTGCGCCCACCTTGCGGCGTACGCAGTATGAGTTCTCGGCCCAGATGCGGGCCATGCGCAGATAACGCAGGTCGAGCTGAAGCTGCTTCTCCTCTTCGTATCCCATATTCGTGGTGTTTGTTTGGTGTTATCGTGTTTCGTCGGCGAAGACCTTCTTTACGGCCTCGAGATATCCGTATCCGAACTTGTCGCACGGCATCAGATAGCTGGTCTCGGTCCATTCGTTCCAGCTGTTTATCGTGATGAGCGGGGCGCGGTCGGGATGGCTGTCGGCGTATGAGCGGGCCTTGCGCAGAGCCTCGGCAAAGGCGTCGGGGGTGTTGTTGCGCACGACGGGACTCGATCCCGTGCGCGGGCTGTTGTCCCAGCCGACACTTACGTGAGGGTAGAACGTGAATGTATATGTCGAATCTATACGCTGCCATTCGCGTTCGGCATCGGCCGCAATGTCGGCATACTCGCGGTTCATGTCGGTGAAGTGCGCGAACTGATAGTGTGTGGCACTGTCGAATCCGAGCGTGCGGATGAGTTCGTCACCCGGGTTCCCGGCCTTGCCGCTGTCGAAGCCGCTGTAATTGAGGTTTACGGACCACATGGCGAATTGGAGCTCAAGGTCCGGAAATCCCGCACGCCGCACCTCGTCGCGGAACCACTTCAAGGCATCTGCCGCCTGCTCGACGCCGCCCAAACCCGAAATGAGGTTCGGCAGGTCGTATATCATGAATACGGGCCGGCCGTCGATCTTGTAGTATTGCGGGTGTTTGAAGTATTTCTCGATGTTGCGCCGGCATATCTTCTCGAACTCTTCACGGTCGACCTTGCCCTGCCAGATGACATTGTTCTCGTTGTAGCGGGCCAGACGCGTATCCCACAGATTGAGCACGTCATGGTTGGCCCACATGAGGTAGAACTGCATCTTGTCGACGTTGGCGGCCTTCAGGAATCCGTTGTCGAGCGTGGTCTCCATAAACGGGCGGCCGTCGTACCAGTACCAGTCGAAGATGAATATGTCGATGCCGTGGCGCGTGGCCTGCTCGATCTCCATCTCCATGACGGCGGGGTCGGCCTCGTTGATATATCCCCAGAGGGGTTTGCGGTTCCAATAGTGGCCCGGGTAGCGTTGCTGCATGGTCATCACCGTTTCCCACTCGCCTATGCCCATGGGCCAGAAGGGACGCAGACGCTCGTCGTCCGACGCGTATGCCGGATAGAGGTATGCTGCAACATCGTATCGGCGCTGCTGTCGGACCTCGGCCGTATTGTTTGCGGTCTCTGTGCGTGACGTCTTACGTGTCTTTGTCGTTTGTGCCTGAGTGTTCGGCGCTATGAGCAACGAGGCCGCCGTAAGGGCGGCCAACGCTATGCCTGACATGTATCGGTTCATATTCTCTTTCCGGACTTTTCTTCCATAACTTGGGTTAGGGCTTCCTTGCTCAAACGCCCCTTGCTCAAGTGCCCCTTTGCAGTTGTATTAGACAGCGTTTGGTTTATTGAGCGCCCTAATGTTTTCCTCTAATACATTGGGACATCTCCTTATTCCCTTTCGGCCTTGCCCTTTGCCTCTCCGTATGTGCCCGATCTTCTATCTGCCGGGTCCTCGTGGAGTGGGGAATTAGAGGCCTTTGCCGTGGCAGTGCTTGTACTTCTTGCCGCTGCCGCACGGGCAGGGATCGTTGCGTCCGATCTTCTTGTCGGCCTTGAAGGGGGCGGGTTTGGTCTTGTCGGCCTGACCTGCCGCGGCGGCTGCCGCCATGCGCGATGCCTGCAACTTGTTGACGTCTACCTTTGCGCGGCGTTCACGCTCCTGCTGCACGGCCTCGGGGTTGTTCTCACGAACGGGGATGTAGGCCTTGTTGAGTATGGCGAGCGTCTCGCGGTTGACCTTCTGGAGCATTGCCGAGAAGAGGTTGTACGACTCGAGCTTGTAGATCAGAAGGGGATCCTTCTGCTCGTATGCGGCATTCTGCACGCTCTGGCGCAGGTCGTCCATCTCGCGCAGATGCTCGCGCCATGCGTCGTCGATGGTGGTGAACATGACGATCTTCGAGAAGACCTTGTATATCTCGGCGCCGTCCGTATCCTTGCAACGCTGCAACTGTACGGGCACGTGGTATCCCAGATGTCCGTCCGTGAGCGGGAAGTGGATGATGCGGTCCATGTGGTCGGCATTGTCGGCATATATGGCCTGCATCGTGGCGCGTACGGTGTCGGCCACGGCCTTTGCGCGGCGTCCGTAGAGCGTGCGCAGATCCTCGACAATCATCTCGATGATCTCACGCGGCTTCGACGACGAATATTTCGCCTCGTCGAACGAGGGCTGCAACGCCACCTCGCGGATAAGGTCGAACGAGAAGTCCTCGTACGAGGCACCCTCGTGTGCCTCCATGAAGGTCTCGGCGTAGTCGTACATGATATTGTTGAGGTCGATCTCGATACGCTCGCCGTAGAGGGCGTGGCGGCGGCGCGTGTAGATAACCTCACGCTGCGAGTTCATCACGTCGTCGTATTCGAGCAGACGCTTACGTATGCCGAAGTTGTTCTCCTCGACCTTCTTCTGGGCGCGTTCGATGGCATTGGTCATCATCTTGGCCTGAATGACCTCGCCTTCCTGTATTCCCATGCGGTCCATGAGTGCCGATATGCGGCTCGAGCCGAAGAGTCGCATCAGATCGTCCTCGAGCGATACGAAGAACTGCGATGATCCCGGGTCGCCCTGACGTCCGGCACGTCCGCGCAACTGGCGGTCGACACGGCGGCTCTCGTGGCGCTCCGTTCCGATAATGGCCAGACCGCCGGCGGCGCGTGCCTCGGGCGAGAGCTTGATATCGGTACCACGGCCCGCCATGTTGGTGGCGATGGTTACCTGTCCCGAGCGTCCGGCCTCGGCCACGATCTGGGCCTCAAGCTGGTGCTGCTTGGCGTTGAGGACATTATGCTTTATGCCGCGGAGTTTTAGCATGCGGCTCAAAAGCTCCGAGATCTCTACCGACGTGGTTCCGACAAGCACGGGGCGCTTGGCCTCGACCAGACGGACGATCTCGTCGATGACGGCGTTGTACTTCTCGCGTTTGGTCTTGTAGACCAGATCCTCGCGGTCGTCGCGTATGACGGGGCGGTTGGTCGGGATGACCACGACGTCGAGTTTGTATATGTTCCAGAACTCCGATGCCTCGGTCTCGGCCGTACCGGTCATACCGGCCAGCTTGTGGTACATACGGAAGTAGTTCTGCAGCGTTATGGTTGCGAAGGTCTGCGTGGCGGCCTCGACCTTGACACGCTCCTTGGCCTCGATGGCCTGATGCAGGCCGTCCGAATAGCGGCGCCCGTCGAGGATACGTCCCGTCTGCTCGTCGACGATCTTCACCTTGTTGTCCATGACCACATACTCCACGTCGCGCTCGAACATCGAGTAGGCCTTGAGCAGCTGGTTGACCGTATGCACACGCTCCGACTTGATCGAGTAGTCGTTGATGATCTGATCCTTGCGCTGGGCCTTCTCCTCGGGCGTGATGTCGCTCTTCTCCAGATCGGCTATCTCGCTGCCGATGTCGGGCAGCACGAAGAAGCCGTCCTCGTTGAAGTACTGCGACAGCACGTCGTGTCCCTTGTCCGTCAGCTCCACCGAGTTGAGCTTCTCGTCGATTACGAAGTAGAGGTCGTCGACTATCTCGGGCATGCGGCGGTTGTTGTCCTGCATGTATATGTTCTCGGTCTTCTGGAACTGGGTCTTGATACCCGGCTCTGAGAGGAACTTGATCAGCGGCTTGTATTTGGGCAGACCCTTGTGCGCACGGTAGAGCAGGATGCCTCCCTCGTCGAGTTTGCCCTCGGCAAAGAGACGGCGCGACTCGGCCACAAGCGACGTGACCAGATTCTTCTGCAGGTTGTAGAGGTGCTCGATCGAGGGACGGTATGTCTCGAAGAGCTGGTCGTCACCCTTGGGTACGGGACCCGATATGATAAGCGGCGTACGCGCATCGTCGATCAACACCGAGTCGACCTCGTCGACAATGGCGTAGTGGTGCTTGCGCTGTACGAGATCCTTGGGCGACGAAGCCATGTTGTCGCGCAGGTAGTCGAAGCCGTACTCGTTGTTGGTACCGAAGGTGATGTCGGCCATGTATGCCTTGCGGCGCGCTTCTGAATTGGGCTGGTGCTTGTCGATGCAGTCGACCGAGAGTCCGTGGAACTCGTACATGGGACCCATCCACTCCGAGTCGCGTCTTGCCAGATAGTCGTTCACCGTCACCACATGCACACCCTTGCGGGCCATGGCGTTGAGGAAGACGGGGAGCGTAGCCACGAGCGTCTTACCCTCACCGGTGGCCATCTCGGCGATCTTGCCCTTGTGAAGCACCACGCCGCCGAAGAGCTGCACGTCGTAGTGCACCATGTCCCACTTGATGTCATTGCCTCCGGCCATCCAGTGTGTGGCATAGACGGCCTTGTCGCCGTCGATGGTGACGAAGTCCTTCTCGGCGGCAAGGTTGCGGTCGAAATCGGTAGCCGTAACCACGACGGTGTCGTTCTCGGCAAAGCGGCGTGCCGTATCCTTCATGATGGCGAAGGCCTCGGGCAGTATCTCGTCGAGTTTCTGCTCTATCTTGTCGTCGATACGCTTGGTCGTGGTGTCTATATCCTTCGATATCTTCTCCTTGTCCGAAAGCGAAGTCTCGGCCAGCTCCAGCTTGGCCTTCTGCTCGACGATATGTGCCTCGTCGGCGGCGATGAAGTCGGCTATCTGCTTCATCAGGGCGGCGCTGCGGGCGCGGAGCTCATCGTTCGAGAGTTTCTGTATCGACGGATATATCTCCTTGATCTTGTTTACGTAAGGCTCTATCTGTTTGCGATCCTTATCGGCTTTTGAACCGAAGAACAACTTGATAACGTCGCTTAGAATATCCATAATGCGGTTTGTTTTTGCGTTTAACTGTTATAAATCCTACAAATGTAGGTATTTATTTCCAAATGTCAAAATCTCGGATATCTGTACTTTGCGCCATCAGGCGGGGTTTGCGCAGCCTCGGTGCGCCTCGATGCCGGAAGCCGTCCGTGGGCCCTGTGCGGAGTGATATCTATGCCTGTGGTTACTTTGCCTCAGCGGAAGTTCCGGTGTCGGCTTCGGGAAATCCCGCCTTGCCGGTGCCTGCGGACATAAGACGCTTGAGTTCCGGCAGATATAGACGATATACATCTCGCGGCGAAGCGTTGTGCCGGCGGCATATCGAGGCGGCCATACCGACAACCTCGCCCATCATCCCGCCCGTACGCATGACGCGTACACTGCCCAGAGCGATGTGCGTGACGCTGATATCACGGCCGGCCATGAACAGATTGTCGATGTTGCGCGAGTAGAGGCAGCGGTAGGGTATGGGGTATGGTGCGATCTGACGCGAGTCACTGTATGCGAGGAACGGCTCGCCGTCGAAACCATCCTTGCGATGAGGGTAGTGCAGGTCTATGCCCCACGTTGCCGTGACGGCGGCATCGTCGTAGCGCGTACCCTCTATAAGGTCCTGTTCGCGCAGCACCACGTCGCCCAGCAGGCGGCGCGACTCGCGTTTGCCGCCTATGTATGCCACCCATGCCAGACGCCGCCGCGCAAACTCTTCGCGTTGCGGACTGCGGTTCTTAAGATATGCCCAGTTGCCGTATACGGCCAACAGGGCGTAGTCGCGGATATGCTCGATATCGTAGATCTGATCCTTGTCAAGGCCCGTTTCCCAGTCCCAGTCGCCGCGTGTGATGGGAATTGCCGTGCGTTCGTCGAACTGCAACGCCCACGGACACTCTGGAAACGTACATACAGAGTCCGTCTGTTCGGAGTACCACTGTACCGATGTGCCCATAACCAGCGAGTCGGCCTTGTCGGGGGCGCTCGGTTCGCTGCTCTGGGCGCGGCTCTCGCGCCCAGAGCGGAAGTCGGCCCCCGCGAGGAACCCAACGGTGGCATCACCCGTGCAGTCAGCAAACAGTTTCCCTTCGAATCTTAACCTTTCTCCCGTAAGTATATTCTGTCCGGTGACGGCGGTGATCCTGCTGCCGCGGCGCTCAACGTCGGTTATGTGAGTCGAGAGGTATAGATCTATTTCGGGGTGCGACTCGATAAGACGGCGTTTCTTGCCGTCGCCGTAGTTGGATGCGGGGCCTGCGTTATGGGTCATCTTCTCGGGATGGAGGGCGAGTATGCGTCTTATCTGTGCGCTGCGGGGCGAGTCAGGCTCCTCGTCAGCCTCGTGTGCGTTCCAGTATCCGACGGAACCCACTTCGTCGAGCAGTTTGCCGAGATTGGGATATGGTTGCTGTGCTACGAGTCCGGAGAGACCTACGCGCACCTCCGAGCTGTTGTTGCCGCCCAATACGGGACGATCCTGCACGAGGGCTACGCGGCAGCCGAGGCGTGCGGCGCTCACGGCGGCGCAACAGCCTGCAATGCCTCCTCCCACGACAACAAGATCATACGGTCCGACCCTTTTCGCACGCCGCCCGACGGGTGTCAGCCGCTGCCGCAACCGAGCCATGGCTTCTGACGACGAAGGCGGTGCGGAGAGAGTGTCGGAGGTGATATATATGGCGTCGCAGCGGCCGTCGAAACCAGTCAGGTCGTGCAGCCGCAGTTCGTTCCCGCCGCGGTGCAGGGTGACGGTGCCGCCGTCCTGCCAGTGCCACTCATCACCTTCGGTCCCGAAGAGAGTTGACAGAGGTTGCCCGTTTACGGCGACCTTGAAGCGTCCGGGCGAACCTTGGCGGCTCCATCGCGCGGCCCAGTCGCGCGTGCGCACCCAGATGCGGTAGCGCCCTTCACGCTGAATGTCGACAGTCGTCACGGCATCCTCGACGGCGACACCGAGACCATGTGCCAGCAGATAGGGTGATCCCATCGCCGGCATCGACTGCTGGTCGACGACCCATCCGCCCAAGCGGGCAAAACTCTCCGCCTCGACGAGTATGTCGCGTGCGGAGGCTGTAAGGTGTGATGTTAGAGCCGACGCGAGGATCGGTATGAGCAGAAGGACTGTGCGACGTATCATTTGCCGTATGGATTATGTGGGTTACATGACGGCTTGCCGACGGCAGGGGCCATCGTCTACAAATTTAACAGTTTCCCTACGATGGATCAAGACTTTTGCCGCAAATCGCAAATTTCAGGGATTGTTTTTATCGGAGACGGGAATGGCTTTGGCAGATGCGTGGGATGAATTGTCGCGGCCCATATGGTTGCAGTGCGGATGAACGGTCCACACACTCGCATGCCCTATTCGGCTGTTTGCACCGCCTGCATGAGACGCAAGGCTATGCGCCGTCCGACGGGACATTCGCTGCAGCGGCGGCGACGGCAATATTCGTTCGACAGTTGCAGCAGGGCCTGACTGTCGAAGGCCGATTGAGGTGTGACGCCGTGCTGCCGCCACGGCCTGATGATGGAGTTGTCCTCGGCGTCGGTGTTTTCGAGCAGCGAGAGGGCGCTCGTGCGCAACGCTTCGCGTTCGATGTAGGAGCCGTATGCGAACTGCATCTGTGCCACGAGATTTATGGCCAGCAGATTGCATTTCATGTGTCCGATGCGTTTTGTCACCGCGGGCGACTCCATGCCCGGGATGTAATGTTTGAGCCAGTAGGGTGAGGTCTCGGCGCTGAAGAGCTCGTAGACGTCGCGGCCGCTGCGGCAGGCAAAAAGACGGTCCATCACGTCGCGCGTCGAGGAGAGGAACGAGGCTATCTGCGAGAGACGCAGTATGGGGAAGTTGTTCGGGCGTATGTTTTGCAGCCGCCATGCCGATGCCCGCATGGGGACGATACCGTATTTGGCGGCCAGATACTCGAAGTTACGCCTCAGGGAGAGGATATATTCGTCGTGCGGGTATATCTCCAGCAGTCCAGACGCCCCGATGAGCATCGCCTCGATATTCTGCGGGGCGAGCCTTTCGCGCAGGATGGCGGCATAGGGTACGGTGCGTGCAAGTGTCGTGAAGGGCTCCTTGTTCTCGGGTGTGCCGATTGTCCGGAGCAGCATGAGATATGTTGTCTGGGGCCAGTCGTTGCCGCACTCTTCGTAGAAACGGCGTATGTCGCGGTTCTTGCGCGATAGACGCTCGTAACCGAGCGCGTTGTATATCTCTGAGCGGTGGAGCGTGTCCATCGAGGCGAGATACCCGGCGCACGCGAGAGTTGAGGCTCCTGCGCGGAGCTTCTCATATATGGCCTCTGGTGTGGTGTCGTGCGCCATCGCGGTATTGTACTACAACATGTTGAGCTCCAGCAGGGCCTCCTCCGACATCATGCTCTTGTCCCATACGGGATCGAACGTAAGCACGATGTTGACCGACTTCACGCCCTTGATCTTGCGGACCTGCGTGTCGATATCCTCAAGCAGCATGTCGGCCATCGGGCAGTTGGGTGCCGTGAGCGTCATGCGTATGTTGGCCACGCCCTCGGGGTCGAAGTCTATCTCGTAGATGAGCCCCAGATCGTAGATGTTGACCGGAATCTCGGGGTCGTATATGTTCTTAAGCGTGAGCACTATCTCGTGCTCGACATTCAATATCTCTTCGGGTGTCATCTCTTGTATGGTTTTCCGTTGCCGCATATCATATCATTGCGTCCGATGCCGTGACTGTCCGTTCGGAATTGCGTCGGACATGTGGATGGCGGCTGCGGCCTGCCGCCTCGATTGTTACTTTTCGGCGTTCGGGGCCTTCGGTGCGGATGCCGCACCCTCTGCGTCGCCCGTCGTCGGTTTGTCATGCCCGGCCTGCAACTCGGCGTTGAAGGCGAGGGCATACATGCGCATCTGCTTGATCATGGCCAGCAGTCCGTTGCTGCGCGTGGGCGAGAGGTTCTCCTTGAGACCTATGGCATCGATGAAGTATAGGTCGGTGTCGAGAATCTGTTGCGGCGTGCGGCCGTTCATCACACGCATGAGCAGTGCCGTGATGCCTTTGGTTATTATGGCGTCGCTGTCGGCCGAATAGTATACCTTGCCGTCCTGCATGCGGGCGTCGATCCACAGGCGCGACTGACATCCGTTGATGAGGTATTCGTCGGTCTTGTGCGCGGGATCCATCGGCGGGAGCGAATCGCTCAGTTCGATAAGATAGTCGTACTTGTCGAGCCAGTCGTCGAATACGGCGAAGTCCTCGATGATCTGATCTTGAATAGCGTCTTTCATATCTTTTCTTTCGATTCCAGACAGAGTATGGTTACAACTCCAGTGCCGTACCCTCGGCAGCCGACGGGGCGTCTATGTGTAGCATACGGGCCAGCGTGGGCGCAAGCGATATCATGTCGACGGGCGTATCGACCGCCTCGGCCGTGATGCCGCCTCCGAATATGACCAGAGGCACATGGGTGTCGTAACGGTACATCGACCCCGACATCGAGCGTACGCTGTCGCGCTCCTCGATCCAGTCGGGCATGAGATTGACCACAACATCACCCGACCGCCGTGGATAGAATCCGTTCTGCACCTTGCGGCCGTAGCCGCTGCCGAAGTATGTGCTGCGCAGGGCCTCGGCCGAGACTGCGTGCGATACGCCGCGCAGCTGCATGAGGAACGTGGCCACGTCGTGCTGCATGTCGGCTATCGAGAGCCCCTTCTCGTAGATGAGGTTGTGGTTGAGGTAGAAGGCTCGGTCGATGTATCCGAGGATCCATTCGCCGTTGCCGTGCTGTGCCCCAATGAAGGCATTGGTTATGACCTCGGCCTGACGTACGTTGAAACGCTCCTGCTGCTCGGCGGGCGAGTCGAACGAGGGGCTTGTGCCGTGATCCGACGTAAGAGTCACGACGACCTGCGAGGGATCCTCCACCTGCGTGAGCAGGAAGGAGATGAACTCCTCGATGTCGCGGTCAAGACGGTAGAGCATGTCTTCGTATTCGACCGATTCGGGCCCGAAACGCTCGCTTATCTTGCGCGGCGTGTCGAGTACGACGTTGAGTATGTCGGGATGCTCGTCACGTCCCATTTCGTCGTTTGTGATTATGTGGCGGGCAAATGCCAGCAGGGCGCTGTTGCCGGCGGGCGTGTAGCACATGAGATTGTACTCGTCAACGGGCAGCGCCGACGAACTCTCGTCGCCGATGAACTCTATGCGTTTGTTCTTGTGGCTCTTGAGACCCTCGATGTCGAGTACCTGCGAGTTGTGGTAAGTATCGTACTGCAGCAGCGGCGTCCACTTCTCGAGCAGGTATCCGAGATTGGTTTGATTGCGGTTGTAGTCGGCGATCCACGCGGGCAGCGTCTTGGTGTAGTAGGATGATGTCGTCCATGCCGTCTGCAATGTCTCCATCCAGTAGACCTCGCCCGAGTGTCCCGCCGTGACTATGGCCGAGAGGGGCTCTATGGCGACGGTGGCTATGCGGCTGGACTCGTCCTGACGTGCGAGGGCGTCGCTCAGCGTCTGTGCCACAAGGTTGCGGGGCGAGTATCCTCCAGATCCGCCGCTGAAGTTGACGCTCTGGCACTCCGCGTCGTCGATAAGTCCGACCTGCTTGTTGGTGACATAGTCATACCACTGCGCCGCCACGACACCGTGTGTCGAGGGCATGGCTCCCGTAACGATTGTTGCGAGCGATACGGGGGTTGTGGTCTGCATGTAGTCGTATTCGGCCTCTGTGAAGCGGCGGCCCTGATCGCGCAGACGCAGAAAACCCGACTGTGAGAAGTTGTCGGCATAGCGGTCCAGATCGTTCGCACGCATCGAGCTGACGACGATATTGACCAATATGCGCGGTGCGGGTCTCTCGGCGGCGAGAGACGGTACTGCGGCTGCGAGCGCCAGTGCTGTGGCTAATATGTGGAGTCGTTTCATCTTTTTCGTGGTTTCGGCGGCAAATTTACAAATTTTTCGCGTAACATATAATTCAATTTCGGCCGTCGGTTTTGTGCCCCGTGCTAAGAGGCTCTTATCCGATATGTGAGGCGAAATATTCCTTTTCGCCGGCAAAGTCCATCGTCGGATACTGCGCCTCGAGTGCCTCTATACGATTTGCCATCGTACGGCAGAACGTGCGGTACTGTTCCGAGTCGGGGGCGAATGGTCGGTGCTCGGCCGCCTGCACTATACGCTGTGCGTCCTCGGCGGCGCGGCGCGTCGGAGAGTCGAATGCGGCCTCGGCAAAGCGTTGCCAGATGTAGTCTACCGCCACGTCCGACGGATGGGTCATGTCGTCGGCATAGAAACGGTAGTCGCGCAACTCGTCGTTGAGGATCTCGAATGACGGGAAGTATTCGGCCTTCGGGTGCCGTTGGCATATCTGTTCTACGGCTACGCGCAGCAGCGATTTGCTCAGGGCGTTGCCCGAGAGTCCGTCGCCGAGGTGCCGCACGGGGCTGACGGTGAAGATCACATTCTTGCCTTGCAGCGGCCCATCGAACAGTGCATCGTAACGGGCGGCTATCTGCTCGGCGGTGAGCAGCGTGCGCTCGAAGAGCGCCTGCGGCTGCTTGTGGCAGTTTGCCACTACGCGGCCGTCACGGCGCAGGCGGTAGACCCATGCCGTACCGAAGGTTATTATGATGGTACCGGCCTTTGTCAGCGCCTCGGCTCCTGCACGCAGCCCCTTAGCCATATTGGCACGGGCCGTGGCCGCGTCGGCTGCGGAGAAGGCGGAGTGGAAGTCGTAGCTGAAGTATCGTCCCGAGTCGCACTCCACATCCCGCACCTGCGGCGGCAGGGCAGTGTTGCCATCCTGTTCCTTGTCCGTATCGAAGGCGTCGAACGCCTCGATGGCGCGTGCCACCGATTCGGGGTTGAAGAGTATGCCCGTGGGCGATGCCGTAATACGGAACTTGGCACGCTGCATACGTCGTGCCATGTTGTCGGCAAAGCACGATCCGAGCGACAGCAGCGTGTCGCCGTAACCGATGCGTGTGTGCATCGGGGGAATCTGCACCACCGTGCGGAATAATGTCGCGGCAGCCGGTGATGCCGTATCGTTGCCTTTCGTCATATATCGTTGAGTTCTAACCAGCGTGTTTCGAGTGTGTCGGTGCGCTCCAGTATCTCGCCCATGCGTGTCGAGAGCCTCTCCAGCTCGTCGTGGGCGAGGGTGCCGCTGCCCAGAGAGGTTTCTATATCACTTTTCTCCTTTTCCAGAGCCGAAAGTTCGGCCTCGATCTGCTCCGACTCGCGCTGCTCCTTGTATGATAGCTTGCGCCGCTGTGCCGGCTGCGAGGGCTGCTGCGCCGTCCTCTGTGCCTCGGCCGCCTTGCGGGTCTTCTCTTCGGCGGCACGTGCCGCGCGCGCCTGCTCGGCCTGCTGCTCGTGCGCATACTCGCGGTATTCGCTGTATGTGCCCACGAAATCCTTCACCGTGCCGCCATCCTGCATGACAAAGAGATGGTCGACGGTCTTGTCCAGAAAATAACGGTCGTGCGAGACGATCAGAAGGCACCCCTTGAAGGTCGAGAGATAATCCTCCAGCACGTTCAGCGTCATGATGTCCAGATCGTTCGTAGGCTCGTCGAGGATCAGAAAGTTGGGGTTGCGCATGAGTATGGTCAGCAGATAGAGCCTCCGCCGCTCGCCGCCGCTCAGGACCTCGATATGCTTGGCATGGGTCTCGGGCGGGAAGAGAAAACGGTTGAGCATCGACATGGCCGACACGGTATGGCCGTCGGCCGTAGTGGCCGTCTCGGCTATCTCCTGCACCACGTCGAAGACCGTCTGCCCCGCGCGGAACGACATGCCCTGCTGGCGGTAGTATCCTATGCGGAGGGTTTCGCCGCGTTCGATTGTTCCCGCGTCGGGTGCGATGGCTCCCGTGAGGAGGTTGAGGAAGGTACTCTTGCCCACGCCGTTCTTGCCGACGATACCGACACGCTCGTAACGCGAGAACTTGTACGAGAAGTCGTCGAGCATGCACCTCTGTCCGAAGTGCAGCGATACATCCTCGCAGTCGATGATCTTGCCTCCGAGGCGCGACGTGGCCACGTTTATGGACATGGATTGCTGCGCGAGCGATACCGAAGCCTTCTGCTTGAGGTCGTAGAAGGCATTTATGCGGTAGCGGGCCTTGCCCGTACGGGCCTGCGGCGTGGAGCGTATCCACTCCAGCTCGCGGCGCAGAAGGTTGCGCGACTTGTCGATGTCGGCCTGCATGTTGCGGTAGCGCTCATCGCGTTTCTCGAGAAAATATGAATAGTTGCCGCGATAGGTATATAGGTTGCCGCGGTCGAGCTCGAAGATCGTATTGCAGACGCGGTCCAGAAAGTAGCGGTCGTGCGTGACCATAAGCAGCGTGCAGCGCGACTTCTGGAGATACCCCTCCAGAAACTCTATCACGTCGATGTCGAGGTGGTTCGTCGGCTCGTCCATGACCAGAAAGTCGGCCTCCTGCAACAGCATCGAGGCTATGGCGGCGCGTTTGGCCTCGCCTCCCGAGAGCTGGCCCATCTTCTGGTCGAGGCGCGTCAGTTGCAGCGACGAGAGCACCTGCCGCACCCGCTGTTCGGCGTTCCAGCATGCGGCGGCGTCCATCGCCGCCATGGCCCGCTCGATGCGTCCGCGATCCTCCGAGACGATGGCCCGCTCGTATTCGCTGATTATGCGCCCCGTCTCCCCAAGACGCGAATATACTTCGTCGAAGAGCGTGCGCTCGGGATCGAAATCGGTATGCTGGTCGAGAAAGGCCACGCGCAGGTCGCGCATGAACCGCACCTCGCCGCCGCGGTCAGACGAGTCGACCCCCGCAAGGATCTTCAGCAGCGAGCTCTTGCCCGTACCGTTGGGGGCTATGAGGGCGATCTTGTCCCCCTCGTTTATGTTGAAACTGATGTTGCGGAAGAGTACGCGGTCGCCGTATGATTTGCTGAGGTTCTCAGCCTGAAGAAAACTTGCCATCGTGTTACTGTTCGTATATGGTCATATCCTGCGAGACGATATCCACATGCCCCTTGCCGATGATCTTTGCGGGCTTGGTGATGGCCTGCGGCTCGAATACCTTGCGCCGCGATTTGCGGGCAGCGCTCCATGCCGCCTGTTGGCAGAATGAGGCCATGCGGCCGTCGACCTTAATGTCTCCCCATATCGAGAGGAGCGTGTTGTTGCGCATCGAACGGTGTGTGAAGGGGCGTATGAGCACCTCGTACCACGTGCATGCCAGAGCGTAGCGTCCGGCCCCGAAATCCATGTGGTATCCGTCGCGCGTGAAGTCCATCGGCGGATTGTTCACCTCGGAGAGGCGTAACGACTCGATTACGGGCCCCGACGGTATGAGGTATCGGAATGTATGCGGATGCTCGTGGAGCATCTGTCGCACGGCGCCGCATATCGCCTCGTACATCTGCGTGCGGTCGCTGCCGTAGTCGGCAAACTGCGGGTGCGTGCTCCCCGAAGCGTATGCCCAAGTCATGTGCCACGCCAGACGTGCGCGGGGCTGTGCGCGCCGTACTATGGATATGAGGCTGTCGAGATATGGTTCATAGCTTTCGTAGCGGCCCGAAAATCCCGAGGCCTGCTGCATCACCACGATGTCCCACTCGCCGTCGGCCAAAGCCTGTCGCAGCGATACGTTGCGTGCAGCCTTGACCCAGCGGTTGCGTCCCGCCTCCGAGCGGTAGTATTGGTAGGCGGCCTCGTCGTTGTTATACATCCTGATGTGCCTTTCGAGCGAGCAGCCCGCTACGTATATCCGCGCCAGAGAGACATTCTCGACGCCGAGGTTGTCGAGCAGCGCCGGCAGGTACTCCATGGCATCGTCCGAGAAGCTGTTGCCTATGGCCAGAATGCGGAGCGTGTCGCCGCCGCGTCCCCGCGCCGCGGCCGTGTCGGCAGCGGCAAAGAGGAATGTCATGACCGCCACCGCTGCGAAAATCAGGCTGCGGGCGGCGCTGCGTAGTGTTCGGGTAGTGTTCATATCGGGTGTCAATAGAGGTTGTCGTACATCGACTGGCTCTTGTCGTACTTAAGATCCTGCAGCGAGGCGGCCTTGACGCCTATGTGGAAACTCCAGCTCTTGTAGTAGCCGAAGGGTATCCACGAGAAGGACATCTGCCAGCAGTGCAGATCGCGCGTGATGCTTATCGACGAAGTGGTCAGTTTGTTCGTGGCGATGTCGTATCCGCCCGAGAATGTTGCGGCCATCTTCGGCGAGAAGGTTATGCTGCCGTTGAAGCCTATCGTCTGGGTGATGTTGCGGCGTATGCCTGTGGTGCCGTTGTTGACGTAGCTGACCGAGTAGTTCACCGCATAGTTGAATCCTATGTTCCACGGCAGCGAGAAGTCATAGTAGGCGTTGGCCATGTATTGCCGTCGCAGGACGGGGTCCATCGTGCCGTACGGGTCATAGAAGGGATTCATGTATTCGGGCGGGACGCTGTTGATGTCGTTTATGGCGGGCTGTTTGGTATTGTCGCGCGATTTGAACGAGTAGCCGAAGCTCCATCCCGTGTTGATTATGCGTCCGAGGTTTCCGCGGCGCCATGTGAGCTTGTTGTAACGGATACCTTCGGGCGAGACCTCGTATGGGTCGAGCGTGGCGCGCAGGTTGATTCCGATCTTTCCCGAGAAGGTCGAGCGCAGCGACAGCGATATGTTCGAGAGCTTCATCGAGTCAGCCAAAAAGTTATACGAGCCGCTTATCGAGAAGTCGTCGATAAGGCTTATCTTCTTTATGCCGGTCGAGTCGCGTTTGCTGAGTACCTTGGCCTCGAGGCTCTGCGAGAGCGAGAAGCTCATGGCCATGCTCCGGCCCTGTGACGGTGTGCCGTAGGCGTTGTCGGCGAAGGGCGAGTAGACCGTTGTGCGGCCCGTGGAGTCGGACTGCACGGTCTTGAAGTAGCCGTATTTCTGGTTGCTGAAGTCGGGCGCGTACGAGAAGCTGATCGAGGGTGAGAAGGTGTGGCGTATGGCCTGCAGCTTGAAATTTTTGTATTTCTCCCTCACCTGCCACATGCCGTAGAGCGTCGTCGAGAACGAAAGGGCCGTGGTGTAGTCGTACAGGCGGTAGAATCCGTATTCGGGGTCAAGCTCCTCGGCCATGTTGGTCGTGGGATTCCACTGTCGGTCGACCTTTTTGAAATACCAGCGTTCGTTGTAGTTGAACGAGGGGGTGATGTTTATGTAGTTGAGGACGTTGAACGACGCCTGCACGGGTATGGTGTGCTGCACGCCGTTGCGCATGTTGTCCAGAGTCTGGCGCGAGAATATGTCGCTCTCGGTTGCCGATACGGAGTTCGTTAGTTTTCCCGAGTAGCTCATCGAGATCTTCTCGTACCAGCGGTCCTTTCCGATCTTGACGGCACGCTTGAAGGGGTAGAAACGCGATACGTTGAACGAGACGGTCGGAAGCGTTACGGAGATGGCCTTCGTCTGCGAGTTCTGCGACACGGCCATGTTCATCGACAGCGAGAAGGGTGTGCCGGCCCAGTTCTTCGAGTAGGAGATCGAGGAGTTGGTCTGCGTCGAGAGCATGTCGTTGAGCGTATTTGCCGAATACTTGCTGTACCCGCTCGAGGCGAGGTTCACCGAGGCCGAGAAGGTCGAGCCCGGATTGGCCTTGGCATCCTGCGAGTGTGTCCATTGCAATTTGAATGTATTCTGCTTGATGTAGTCGGCATCGCCCTTGTCGCCCGACTTGACGCTCGAAAAGTCGAAGTTGAGGTTGCCCGAATATTTGTATCGTTTGATATATCGCGAGCGGACGTTTGCCTCCCATGAACCGAGGGTGTAGATACCTCCCGTGAGGGCCAGATCCATGTGCTCGCTAAGGGTGAAGTAGTAGCCCAGACCGCGTATGTAGAACCCTCGCGTGGCCTCTTCGCCGTATGTGGGCATCAGGATACCCGACTTGGGGCCCGTATTGAGCGGGAAGAATCCCTCGGGTACGCCCAGAAAGTATATCGGCACATCCTCCATGACCAGATATGCGGGGCCCGTGATAGCCTTTTTGCCGGGGATAACCTTCGCCTTGGTCATGGCCAGATAGAAGTGCGGGTGGTCGGTCTGGTCGCACGTGGTGTACATGCCGCCCTCGATGTTGATGGTGTTGTCCTCCATCTTCTTCACGCTCGTACCCACGAGCCAGCCGTCACCCTGCTGCGTGGCTATCGACTTGATCTTTGCACGCTGCGACTCGATGTTGTAGGTTATGGTGTCCATGTTGAGCGTGGTGGTACCCTGCGTGAATACGGGGCGCGTCATGACGGGGGCGCCGTCAACCGTGTCGGCCTTGCCGTAGGCGTATATGTTCTTGTTGTCGAGGTTGATGTTCATGAAGTCGGCCTTCAGGTTCATGTCGCCGTAGCTGACGTCGCCCTGCTCGTATATGTAGACCATCTTGTTGCGCAGGTCGTAGTATAGCGAGTCGGATGCCTTGCCGCTGATGGGCTTGTCAAGCCCGGCCTTTTTTGCGCGGCGCACGGTGTCCGCCACCTGAAGCATTACCGTATCGACATCCGTGGCGACGGTATCTGCTGCGACAGCGGCGGCGGTGTCGGCTACGGGGCGTGCAAGGTGCTCGCTGCGGCGGCGCTCGGAGCGCCGTGTGCGCTGTTGCGGGGTGGTGTCCTGCCGTATGGATACGGTGTCGGTGTCGGGGGTTTCGGGTAGGAGGCGGAGGGTCGGCGCAAATCCGAATACGAACTGCGATAACATCAACACGGCCAACGCCGGAAGTATATATTTTAGCTTTGTCTTGCCCAAAATCTCAATATAATTTCGTACCTTTGCCGACAAGTCGGCAAAACCGATACGAGGGGACTTTCCGGGTCTCTTCGCACGGAGGTTTTAACCGACAAATATAGCGTTTTTTTGCGGATGTTCCGCTCCTTACGTCAGTTTTTGTATGAAACGTTTGGTTTGTTGTTTGCTCCTTGCGGCAGCCGTCGTCATCGGCGGCGGACGTTGCCGTGCCAATAATAACGAAGTGGGCGTGCGGGTTATTGTCATCGACGCCGGCCACGGAGGCAAAGCCTTCCCGGGCGCCACATACGGCGGCGTGAAGGAGAAGGATATAAATCTGGCCGTGGCGCTCAAGCTGGGGGCGCTGATCGAGAAGGAACTGCCGCAGATAAAGGTGGTATATACGCGCAAGACCGATACGGCGTTGGGCAAGACGCTGAACGAGGATCTGACGGCGCGTGCCAACATAGCCAACAAGGCTGGCGGGGACTTCTTCATCTCGATCCATGCCAATGCCGTCCCGGGCAAGCCGTCGGTGGCGGGTGCCGAGACCATCATCATGGGCGAGAGCGAGAAGGAGACGCGTTACAACGAGGATGCCCTCTACAATAACAACAAGGACGAGCTTATAGACATGTCGGACGAGAATACGGCGGCTATGGTTCGGGCCTATATACAGAATCTTCAGTTCACGTACGGCGAGTACAGCGAGATGATGGCGCGAATCATGCAGTCGCACTATGCCAAGGGGGGCCGCAATGCGCGCCGCGTGAATCGCCAGCTGCTGAAGGTGCTCTATGCCACGGATATGCCGAGTGTGCTGACGGAGCTCGGGTTCATGACCAACCCCAAGGAGTTGGCCTTTATGAACTCGGAGAAGGGGCAGAACCACTATGCGCGCATTCTGTGCGATGCGGTCAAGGAGTATGTGGGCTACATCGACAAGCTGACGGATGCGGCGACGGCGGCGCAGGCAGGCGGCGAAGCGGTTATGCGCGGGCAGAGTGCGGCCGAGTCGTTGAATGCCGCGACAAAGGCGACGGACAGGACTTCGGCGGCAGAAGCAGAAAAGGAACAGACCGTGAAGAGCGGTGAGAGTGAACGCAAGGCAGAGACTGCGACGCAGGCCGTAAACAGTACGGAAAAGACGACTGCGAAGAGCGGGACGAAATCTGCGGCCGCGGCGGAAAAGAACAGTTCGCGCAGCGGGTATGCCATCCAGATCATGGCCTCGGACAAACGCATATCGTCCGACGACAGGCAGTTCGGGGCGTATCGCGGCAAGGTGGAATGTTACGAGGGCGCGGGCGCTCTCAAATATAAATATTGCTACGGCGAATTTTCGACGCGGGCGGAGGCCCAGCGCAACCTTTCGGCCGTGCGGCGTACGTTCCGTGATGCCTTCGTGGTGCGTTACGAGAACGGACGCATAGCGAAATAACGCCGTCGGAACAATGTTTTGCTAAAAATGAAAAGAGAAGTAAAAGTAGGAGTTTTTGCCGTTGCGGTTCTTCTGGCCGCATGGTTCGGCGCACGCTTCCTGAAGGGCAGCGAGCTGTTCAGCAACAATTACAAATACTACGCCTATTACGATCAGGTGGGAGGCATACAGGCTGCCTCGCACGTGATGATGTACGGCGTGAAGGTCGGTTCCGTGACCAAGATCACGCTCGACGAGGATCCCTCGAAGGGTGTCGAACTGGAGCTGTCGGTTGACCGCCGCTACCGTATTCCCGTCGACTCGAAGGCCAAGATCTTCAGCAACGGCGTCATGGGCGGCAAGGCTGTGGATATCGTCATGGGTTCTTCGCCCGAGTATGTCGAGGACGGCGGTACGCTCTCTTCGGAGGTGGGTGTGGATATTATCGACATGGCGGGCTCGGAGCTCGAATTCTTCAAGGAGAAGATCACCGAGGTTGTGGGCAGCCTTACCACTACGCTCGACGGCATAAACCGCCTGCTGGACGACAATACGCGTAGTCTGAGCAGTATCGTATCCAATGTTGACGGCATCACGTCCAGCACGGACGAGATTCTGCGCGAGCAGAAGGTGCATCTGAAGGAGGCGATCGCGTCGCTCAACCTCTTTGCGCAGAGTCTGGGTGACAATGCCGAGCATATCGATACCATAATGAACAACCTGAACACCTTCTCGACGCAGCTTGTCGAGGCGGACCTTGTCGGGGAGGTGGAGCAGACGGTCGGGCATCTGAATGCGGTGTTGGCTGCCGCCGACAATGAGGCGGGTACGGTTGGCAAACTGCTCAACGACGCTGAGCTGTACGATAATCTGTCGGCTGCGAGCGACAATCTGTCGGCGCTGCTTGCCGACCTGAAGGCCAATCCGAAGCGGTATGTCCACTTCTCGGTCTTCGGGTCGAATCCCGAGCGTGCGGCCGAGCGTGCGGCCAAGAAGGAGGCCAAGCGTGCGGCTAAGGCTGCCTGCGGCGGCGTGACTGTGGCGTCGGAGGATGCGGCGGCCGTGAAGCAGTAGTTTACATACGATGATATATCCCGCAAATTTTGAGCAGAAGATCGGTTTTGACCGTCTTCGTGCGCAGGTTGCCGCGCTGTGCAGTATGGAGGCGGCGCGGCGCCGCATTATGGAGGAGGCGTTCAGTTCCTCGCGCGAGGAGATCGAACGCCGCCAGCGTGCGGCCAACGAGATGCGCGTGCTGTTGATGCTCGATCCCGACGCTCCGCGCGAGGAGTATCCCGATGTCGAGCATATCGTCTCCAAGATCGGTGTCGAGGGCAGCTTCCTCGACGTCGCGGAGGTTGTTGTCCTGCGACGGGCGCTTACGGCCGTGGGCGATATGGTCGGTTTCATACTGAACCGCCCCGAGGCGCAATATCCGTGTCTGCGTGCGCGCAGCGCCGATGTGTGTGTCTTTCCCGACATCATACGCCGTATAAACCAGATAATCGACGACGAGGGCCGCGTACGCGACGGCGCCTCGCCCGAACTGTTGTCTGTACGTCGAGCCATCCGCGACCACGAGGGACAGGTGGCAAAACGCCTGCAACAGGTGCTGGCCAATGCCAAGCGTGCGGGTATCGTGGATGCCGACGCGATGCTCTCGGTGCGTGACGGCCGTACGGTGATTCCCGTCTCGGCGGCAAACAAACGCAAGCTGGGCGGATTCATACATGACGAGTCAGCCTCGGGCCGTACGGTCTACATCGAGCCTGTGGAGGTTGTGGAGTTGACGAACGAACTCAAGGAGCTGGAGTATGCCGAGCGGCGTGAGATCGTGCGTCTGTTGCAGGAGTTCACCGACTCGATACGTGTGGATGCCGAGCCGATAGCCTCGGCCGGGGAGTATCTTGCCGACATGGATGCCGTGCGCGCGAAGGCACGGTGGGCCATTGACAACGGCGCCGGCATGCCTATCGTCTCGACGGACGACCGCATGGTCCTTCGGCAGGCGTTTCACCCGCTGCTGGCGCAGACGCTGCGCCGCGAGCAGAAGGAGCTTGTGCCGCTGGATATGGAGCTTAACCGCGAGGGGCACATATTGGTCATCTCAGGCCCCAACGCGGGCGGCAAGTCGGTATGTCTGAAGACTACGGGCATTGTGCAGTATATGTTCCAGTGCGGATTCCCCGTGACGGCTCTTGAGAACAGCGAGCTGCCCGTATTCGATAGCATCTACATCGACATCGGAGACGAGCAGTCGATGGACAACGACCTGTCGACCTACTCGTCGCACCTGCTCAACATGAAACAGATGTTGCAGGGGGCCTCGCCGCGTACGCTGGTGCTGATCGACGAGTTCGGATCGGGTACGGAGCCCGTCATCGGCGGCGCCATCGCCGAGGCCATACTCGAACGGCTGCTCGAACGCGGGTGCTACGGGGTCATAACCACACACTATACGAACATAAAGTATTACGCTACGGGCCGCGAGGGTGTTGCCAACGGGGCGATGATGTTTGACGTGCAGAACATACGTCCGTTGTTCAAGCTCGAGCAGGGCAAGCCGGGAAGTTCGTTTGCCATCGAGATTGCGCGCAAGATCGGGCTTCCGGAGGATATAATCCGCTCGGCGAGCGAGAAGGCCGGAAGCGACTATATAAACCTTGAGAAGCAACTGCGCGAGATTGCGCGTGACCGTCGCTATTGGTCTCAGAAACGCGACCGCATACGCCAGACCGACCGTAAGGTCGAGGAGCTGGAGAGCAACTATGCGGCTCAGCTGTCGCGCATACGTGGCGAGCGTCAGATGATATTGCAGCAGGCGAAGGCGGAGGCCCAGCGGCTTATAGCCGATGCCAACCGCACCATCGAGAACACGATCCGCACCATCCGCGAGGCGCAGGCCGAGAAGGAGACGACGCGGCAGGCGCGGCGCGAACTGGAGACCTTCCGCGGGGAGGTGGAGCAGGCTGATGCCCCGATGCAGAACAGCGCCGAGGTGGAGCGCGAGATGGAGCGTCTGACGCGGCGCATGGCGCGGCGTGAGGAGAACCGGCGGCGTGCGGGTGAAGCTTCGGCGGCGCCTGCGAAGAAGCCCGAACCGGAGGTTCTGCCCATCGAGGTTGGGTCGAAGGTGCGTATCGAGGGTCAGGAGATGCCGGGCGTGGTGCAGAGCATCAAGGGACGCAAGGCTCAGGTCGCATTCGGGCAGATACTTACCACGGTGGAGGTGTCGCGTCTTACGGCCGTCTCGAATGCCGAATACAAGAAGGCGGTTCGTCCCGTGGCGCCGCGTACGGTGGTCTCGGTCGACATAGCCTCGCGCAAACTGAACTTCCACGACAGTGTCGACGTGCGCGGCATGCGTGCGGCGGAGGCTCTGGCCGTGGTGCAGGACCTTGTGGACGATGCTCTGATGGTAGGCGTAAGCGGTGTTACGATCCTGCACGGCAAGGGTACGGGCGCACTGAAGGAGGAGATACGGCGTTACCTGCATACGGTGCCCGAGGTGGAGTCGGTGCGTGACGAACATGCCGACCGCGGGGGTGCGGGTATTACGGTTGTCACTTTCAAGAACGATTGAACAATATGAGATACCGGTTGTCGGATATAGCTCGCATGTGCGGCGGGGAGCTGCACGGCGAAGAGATCGAGGTGCGCGGCGTCACGGTCGACTCGCGCAGTTGTGCCTATGGTGCGGATGTGATGTTTGCGGCCATGCGTGGCGCAAACCGCGACTCGCACGAATATGTGGCCCAGATGTACGACCGCGGTGTGAGGGCCTTCATGGTGGAGCGCCTTGAGGCGCGCATGCCGCACGAAGGGGCCGGGTATATCGTTGTGGATAACTCGGTTGAGGCGTTACAGCGTCTGGCGGCGGCACATCGTGCGTCGTTCCGCGGCGTGATGGTCGGCATTACGGGATCAAGCGGCAAGACCGTGGTGAAGGAGTGGGCGGCATGCTCGCTGCCGTCGGCGGTGCGTTTTCTGGCATCGCCCATGAGCTATAACTCGCAGTTGGGTGTTGCGCTCTCGCTTCTGATGATCGAGGGCGACGAGGATGTCGCGCTGATCGAGGCCGGCATCTCGGAGCGCGGTGAGATGGAGCGTCTGGAGCGTATGATACGTCCCGATGTGGTTCTCTTCACCTCGATAGGGGAGGCTCATCAGGCAAATTTCTCGTCCTTGCGCGAGAAGGTGGAGGAGAAGATGGTGCTGGCCCGCAATGCCCGCACATTTATATACCACAGTATGTATGGCGATGTGGCTGCGGCTCTGGGGTCGCTGCCTGCGGCGTGCCGCGTCGTGGATGCCGCATCGGAGGATGTATCCGAGCTGCCGGCATGCAACGAGGCGCTGCGTGTGGATGCTCAGGAGGTAAAGAGCCTCTGCCGTGAGTTGGGATACGGCGTGCCGCATCTTTCGCTCGGCGACGCTGCCATGCGTATGGAGGTCAAGGAGGGCATAGGCGGTTCGACGGTTATAGTCGATACATACAATTCGGATATCAATTCGCTGGCTCTGGCATTGGATACGCTGCGCGATGCGGCGGCTGCGGGGGCGTCGACAGCCGTGATATACGATATCGCTCACAGCGGCATGGATGAGGCGGAACTGTACGGACGTGTGGCCCGACTTATCCGCAATGCGGGTGTGGATCGTGTCATCGGCGTCGGAGAGCGTATCGGCGCTCATGCCGACGTTTTCGACGGCGACAAGCGTTTCTACGATACGGCCGAGCAGATGCTGAGTGCGCTGACACATGACGATGTTGCGGGCCGGGCGATCCTGCTGAAGGGCGACCGCCGTTCGCATTTCGACAAGGTGTGTCGTGCGTTGGAGCGTCGGTGCCATACGACGGTGCTGGAGGTGAACCTCAATGCCATGACGCATAACGTCAACTACTTCCGCCGGTTTCTGCCGATGAATCACCGTCTGGTGGCGATGGTCAAGGCCCACAGTTACGGTGCGGGCGACGCCGAGGTGGCGCATCTGATGCGGCATCTGGGGGTGGATTACCTCGCCGTAGCCTTCGCCGACGAGGGAATAACGCTGCGCGAGCGAGGTGTCACTATGCCCGTAGTGGTGCTCAATGCCGATGCCGCGTCGTTCGACAAGATGATAGCCTACTCGCTCGAGCCGGAAATATACAGTTTCCATTCGCTCGACGACTTTATACGCTGTGCCGACCGTTACGGCGTGCGCAACTATCCGATCCACATCAAACTCGATACTGGCATGCACCGGTGGGGTTTTCTGGAGGATGAGATCGACCGTGTGGCCGAAATACTGATTTCGTCGCCGCAGGTGCGTGCCGCAACGATCTTCTCGCACCTCTCGTGCGCGGATGATCCCGCACAGGATGACTTTACGCGCGGGCAGATTGCGCTGTTTGACCGCATGAGCCGCCGCCTGTCGGATGCGCTGCCATACAAGCCCATACGCCATACGGCTAACTCGGCCGCCATAGAGCGTTTTCCGGAGGCGCATTTCGACATGTGCCGTCTTGGGTTGGGACTCTATGGTTACGGATACTGTCATAATGACGAATTGGAACCCGTGGCGACGTTGAAGACGCGCATCGTGCAGATACGCCGCCGCAGTGCGGGCGAGGCCATAGGTTACGGGCGTTCACAGCGTCTGGAGCGCGACAGCCTCATAGCTACCGTACCCATAGGTTATGCCGACGGTCTGGACCGCCATCTGAGCGGCGGACGGTGGTCGATGCTGGTGGCCGGAAGGCGTGCCCCGATTGTGGGCCGTATATGTATGGACAGCTGTATGATCGACGTGACGGATATCGAGGGCGTACGCGAAGGCGACGAGGCGGTTGTCTTCTCGGCGGCGGCAGGCAATACGCTTGAGGATATGGCCCGTGTGCTGGGAACGATCTCATACGAGATCATGACCTCGGTGGCGATGCGTGTGAAACGTATATATACGCGTGAGTGATGGCGGCGAAGGGGATACTTTACATGATACCGTGCCCGATATCGGATGCCACGGAGGTCGGCGACGTGACGCCTGCGGCCAATGGCCGCATAATCGATACGCTGGATTATTTCATAGTCGAGAACGTACGCTCGGCGCGGCGGTTCCTCGCGCGGGCGAAGATCGCTCGCCGCATCGATGATCTGGAGTTTGTCGAGCTGAACGAACATACGCGCAAGGAGCAGGTTGCCGCCATGATCGACCCGATCGAGAGGGGACGCTCCGCAGGGGTGATATCCGAGGCAGGCATGCCCGGGGTAGCGGATCCGGGGGCATTGGCCGCGGCCGAGTGCCACAGGCGTGGAATACGTGTCGTGCCGCTTGTTGGGCCTTCGTCCATATTGTTGGCGCTGGCGGCTTCGGGCCTTAACGGGCAGTCGTTCGCCTTTGCGGGTTATCTTCCCGTCAAGCCTCCGGAGCGGGCCAAGGCTCTGAAGGCGCTCGAAAGACGCGCACGCACTGCGGGCGAGTCGCAGATATTCATCGAGGCGCCGTACCGCAACGTCAAGCTGTTGGAGCAGATGCTCTCTCTGTGCGACGGCTCGACGTGCATAACGGTTGCGTGCGACATAACCTCCCCGACGGAGTTCATCGTGACGGATACCGTGTCGGGATGGTCGCGTCGGCCAATGCCCGATATAGCCAAACGCCCGACCATATTTATCATCGGCCGCTCGTTGGACGTATGATTGCCTTGGGCATATAATTTGCGCGATAGGGTGTGGAAAATATGATAAAAACTATAAGATATGTCAAAGCATGATTTTGTAAATGAAGATGTTAAGCAGCGCGCTGAGGAGCGTTGCGAGTGCGGCGAGGAGACTCGCGGGCACGCATCCGATGCCAATATGGCAGATGGTGGTGACGCTAAGGCTGACAAAATGGCAGACAAGGCCGACTCTTCGTCGGAGCCCGAGATCGAGGCTGCCACGCCTCAGCAGGAGGCTGCCGATGACAAGGCTGCGGAGGTTTCGGCCGAGGAGCTTGTCGAGCAGTGGCGTGACAAGTATCTGCGTTTGCAGGCCGAGTTCGACAACTATCGCAAGCGTACGCTGCGCGAGAAGATGGATCTGGTGTCGAGCGGCGGCGCCGACGTATTGAAGAGCATGCTCTCAGTTCTGGACGACGTACAGCGTGCCGTTGCCGCGTCGGAGAAGAGCGAGGACATTGCGGCCCTGCGCGAGGGCGAGCGTCTTGTGGCGCAGAAGTTCGAGGAGACGCTGCGGCAGAAGGGCGTTGTCGAGATCGAGGCCGTGGGCGAGGAGTTCAACCCCGACTTCCACGAGGCCGTAGCTCGTTTCAAGGCCGGAGATGAGAAAAAAGGCAAGGTTATAGATGTTATTCAGCGAGGTTACATGCTCGGCGACAAGGTTTTGCGTTACGTCAAGGTAGTCGTGGGCGAGTAGTCGGCGATGAGTGTGCGTGCAAGACAATTTGCGGATCGGTGTAACTAAAGAAAGGAAAGGATAATACTATGGCAGACGAGAAAAGGGATTATTACGAGGTGTTGGGCGTTGCGAGAAACGCCAATGCCGATGAGATAAAGAAGGCCTACCGTAAGGCGGCCATAAAATACCACCCCGACAAGAACCCGGGTGACAAGGAGGCTGAGGAGAAGTTCAAGGAGGCGGCCGAGGCATACGACGTGCTGTCGAATCCCGAAAAGCGTGCCCGTTACGACCAGTTCGGCCATGCAGGCATGAGCGGCGCCGCAGGCGGCAATTACGGTGGCTTCAGCGGCGGCGGCTTCTCGATGGAGGATATATTCTCGCAGTTCGGCGATATCTTCGGCGGACACTTCAGCGGATTTTCATCGTCGTCGGGTCGCGGGGGCGCGCGCAGCGTCAACCGCGGATCGGACATACGTGTGAAGGTCAAGCTGACGCTTAGCGAGATCGCCCACGGCACAACCAAGAAACTCAAGATCAGCAAGACCATCGCCTGTGACAAGTGCGGCGGTACGGGAGCCAAGGATTCGTCGTCGTACGCTACGTGTACGACCTGTAACGGTTCGGGCTATGTGACGAGGGTGGAGAATACCTTCTTCGGCCGCATGCAGACGCAGAGCGTATGTCCTTCGTGCGGCGGTACGGGCAAGACCATCACGGCCAAGTGCGACAAGTGCGGCGGCGAGGGCGTTGTCCGCGGCGAGGAGATCGTCGAGATAAAGATTCCGGCAGGTGTCGGCGACGGCATGGCCGTTACGGTCTCGGGCAAGGGTAATGCGGCGCGTCACGGCGGCGTGAACGGAGACCTTCTGGTTATGATCGAGGAGGAGCGCAACCCCGAACTTGTGCGCGACGGCAACGACTTGATACACAACCTGAATATCCCGGTTACGACGAGTATTCTGGGCGGCGAGGTCGAGGTTCCCACTATCGACGGCCGTGCCAAGATCAAGATCGCTCCGGGTACTCATGCGGGCAAGGTGCTGCGTCTGCGCGGCAAGGGTCTGCCCGACGTGAACGGCTACGGCCATGGCGACATACTGGTTGTGGTGGACATAACCATCCCCGATACGCTTACGGCCGAGGAGCGTGAGCTTGTGCAGAAACTCTCGACGCAGCCGCACTTCAAGACCGCGGCCGGCAGCGACAAGCAGAATATATTCGAGCGCATGAAGAATTTTTTCAGATAGCGTAACGTTATAACAGTAAAGCAACCAAAAAACTAACGCCATGTCGTTTTTTTCACCGTACAAGCGTCACGCCAACAAGTTCAACTACACGCCGCGTTATTACGATCCGGCGCGCGAGGAGCGTGAGCGCCGTCGCGCCGAGCTGCGCGGCGAGCGTCTGGACGATAACGATAACGAGGAGTATACGCCCGGAAAATATATCCGTACGCGTCAGGCTGCGCGCGAGGCGCGCCGTGCCGAGAGCGGCGAGGGTACGAGCCGTATGCGCATGTGGGTATTGGGTGTGGGCGTGATTCTGCTCGCGCTGTTCATATACCTGATACTGCCGCGTGTGATGTCGGTGTTCGAGATGGCGCAGAACCCCGCCTCGCGTAAGGTCGAGCAACAGTCGGCCGAGGAGTTCAACCCCTATGCGCCGATTGTGGTCGTCCCGAACGACTATGAGGAGGGGGATCAGATAGAGATTGTCGAGGGGGAGTAGGAGCCGCCTCGCAGAGTGTGGATTATGGAGAACAAGATAAGACTGCTTCCCGAGATCGTCGCCAATCAGATCGCCGCGGGCGAGGTGGTGAACAATCCGTCATCCGTAGTGAAGGAGATGATGGAGAACGCCATCGACGCCGGCGCCAGCTCCGTTACGGTGAACTACCGTAATGCGGGTCTGGAGCTTATACAGATTGTCGACAACGGGTGCGGCATGTCTCCGCTCGATGCGCGTATGGCCTTTGACCGCCATGCCACGAGCAAGATATCCACGCTCGACGACGTCTATCGTCTGCATACGTTCGGTTTCCGCGGTGAGGCTCTGGCCTCGATTGCGGCCGTGGCGCAGGTCGAGTTGCGCACGCGGCGTGGCGAGGACGAGATCGGTACGGTGACTATCGTCAACGGCGGCGAGTTCGTCTCGCAGACGCCGGCGATGTGTCCTGCGGGGTCGCAGTTTCTGGTACGCAATCTCTTCTATACGGCACCTGCGCGCCGCAAGTTCAACAGCGACCGTACGCGTATGGTGTCGGACATAAAGAAGGAGTTCCGACGTGTGGCACTCTGTTATCCGCATGTGCGGTTCGAGCTCATGTCGAACGATATGCCCATCATGACGCTTCCGGCGGCATCGCTGCAGGAGCGTATAATCGATGTGGTGGGCCGTTACATAAGGTCGAACCTGCTGGAGGTCGCGGTCGATACCTCGATCGTCAAGGTGACGGGTTTCGTGGGACGCCCCTCGGCTGCCAAGCAGAAGAATGCCGAGCAGTATCTCTTCGTCAACGGGCGTTATTTCCGCTCGCCGCAGATATTCCGTTCGATAATGAAGGCCTACGAGAAGCTCATACCCGAGAATTGCTCGCCTTCGTTTTTCCTCTACCTTACGGTGGAGCCCGACCGTGTGGATGTGAACGTACACCCGCAGAAGACCGAGGTGCGCTTTGCCGATGCGGATGACGTGACGCAGATCGTCACGGCGGCCGTGCGCAGCACGTTAGCCAAGAGCGGGGCGGTGTCGATGATGGACTTCGACAACAGCTCGGCCATAGAGATTCCGGTGATGCAGTCGCATCCCGAGGTGCTGTACAATGAGCCGCGCAGTTCGTCGAACGACGATTATAACCCTTTCCGCGAGGATTATGCCGTCGCTGCGCCTGCGAATGAGGATGTGGACTTTACTGGATTCGATGCCCCTTATGACGGTTCTATGGATGGCGTTTCGGACGTACAGCGCAGGGGAAGAGCAGACACGGCGGATATTCCGTCCCGTGCTTCGGGCGGAGCGGCGCGTCATGCGGACCGTACGGGCGGAGACCTGCGCGACATCTCGTGGAGCGAGATGCCTCTGAGCGGGGAGTTCGCGTTGGATCCATCGGACGGGATGCCGGGTGGAAGGTCGGAATACCGAGATATAGCCTCGGCAGCAGTGGATGGCCACGGGAATGATGCTTCCACGGGGGAGAGTTCTCTGGAGTTCATCGCCTCGGCCGCCGTACAGCAGACGATCGGCGATACGGACAAGGATAAGAGAATATCGTTCGGAGATTTCCTGTCGCTGGGCAACGGATATGCCGTGGCCATCTGCGGCGGCCGCAGCGTGGCGGTGGATCTGCGCCGGGCAAAGGAGCGTATCGTATATGACGGTTGTATGGCCGTTGTGGGTGTCGGGGCGCTGCCTTCGCAGCAGTTACTCTTTCCGGAGAGGCTGGTACTCTCTCAGGGAGACTATGCGTTGCTGTGCGATCGCCGGGATGACCTTGCGGCCGTAGGGTTCGACCTTGTGCCGTGCGATGACGGTGCTGTCGAGATGCGTGGCATACCCTCGTGTGTGGATGTCGAACAGGCCGACAGGCTGTTGTTCGACCTGTTGCGCGAGATAGAGTCGGCGGGTCGTGCCGACGAACGCATGCGTGAGGAGATGGTGCGTACGATCGCCTCGCGTGCGGCGCGATCGGCCGTGCGGGGACTCTCGCGCGAGGAGACGGCAAGTCTGCTGCAACAGTTGAGCGAGTGTGACAACTTCAGTTTCTCTCCCTCCGGCAAGGCCATAATGACCGACCTGACGGCAGACGACCTCAAAGCCAAATTAAGTTAAACGAAAAAAGACAATAGCCTATGAACGGGTTTCGATATACGACCCCGCCGGTAGTAAAGAATCTGATTATCGCCAACTGCGTGATGTTGTTGGCTACAACGCTGCTTCCGTTCCGTAACGAGTTGATCGGACGGCTGGCGTTGTTCAATGTCGAGAGCCCGTTGTTTCACAGTTATCAGGTGGTGACGTACATGTTCCTGCACGGGGGTGTGTCGCACCTCTTCTTCAATATGTTTGCGCTGTGGATGTTCGGTCGTGCGTTGGAGTACGAGATGGGCTCGCAGCGTTTTCTGACATATTATCTCGTGTGCGGCATAGGTGCCGCGCTGCTGCAGCTGGCCGTGGGCTATGCCGAGTATACGCATGCCGTGGAGGCTGTGGGGCAGATTGCCGCAATGGATTATCTGCGGGTGCCGACGGTGGGCGCTTCGGGCGCCATATTCGGATTGCTGATGGCATTCGGCGTGCTGCACCCGAACGACATAATAATGCTCATATTCCCGCCCGTGGCGTTGAAGGCCAAGTGGTTTGTCGTAATATACGGACTTGTGGAGCTCTTCTTCGGCCTGTCGGGATATCAGTCGGGCGTGGCTCACTTCGCGCATGTGGGTGGCATGTTGTGGGGTCTGGTGCTGCTCTATTGGTGGCGCCGCCGCGGCAGAATACATTTTTAGGTGTATTTTGAGGAAATGTTTGTCCTTTTGCCGGAGGGCTTTAAATGCGTGCATTGGCAGTCGAGGGCATGAGATTGACCGCAATATAGAGATATCCCGTCGAGGAGGATGTAAAAGATATAAGAAGCGATGGCGGAGTATTATCGCGACATAACGAGTTACGATGACCGGCGCCCCAAACGTCGTTCGGTTGTGGGGACTGTCATCGATATCATAATGGTAGTGGTGACGGTGTGTGTGGCGGCGTTGTTCGTGGCCACGCTGCTGATGCCGGTACTGGGCCCCGAGGTGACGGGATGGCTCTCGACGGTGGGCCTTATTGCACCCTTCGTATATGCGGCGCAACTGCTGCTGACGCTGTATTGGGTCGTGCGGTGGCGTGTGGCCATGATGATCCCGATGGCGGTGCTTACGCTCTTCGCCCTGTTCCACATATCGCTCTTCTATAAGGTCGCTCTGCGCCGAAGCTACGGCGAGCAGGAGTATGAACGTACGGCCGTGAAGGTGATGACATATAATCTGCGCAGTTTCATCGGTGATGACGGTGAGCGTTATCTCGATTCGATTGTCGCCAACATCAAGAAGTTCAATCCCGACATATTGTGTATTCAGGAGTGCGGCTTCAACGATATGGCCGACTCGCTTCTCGAGCCGCTGAATACTCTGCCGCATACGGTGTCGCGGGCGCAGTTGAGCCCCATGATATACAGCCGTTATCCTATTCTGCGTGCCGGACGTGTCGATACGATGAAGAACTTCGTATGGGCCGATCTGGCCATGCGTGACGATACGGTTCGGGTTTTCAGCGTACATCTGCATACGACGGCCATAAGCAGCGACGACAGCCGCTATATAGAGCGTCGCGAGTTTCTGGATGACGTGAATGGAGACGAGAAACTGCGCAGCATCGTGTCGCGCCTTGCCGCCAATAACAGCAACCGTGCCGTGCAGGCCGATACGCTGGCCGCGATGATCGCCTCGTCGCCATATCCGGTGATCGTATGCGGCGACTTTAACGATACCCCCGCCTCGTATACCTATCGCACGGTGAGCGACAATATGAAGGATGCCTTCCGTGAGGCCGGCCGCGGATATTCGTACACCTATCGGGGCTTCTACGATCTGCTGCGTATCGATTACGTATTATGTTCCGAGGAGTTTGAGCCGCTGTCGTACGGTGTAGTCGACTCGATGCGTTATTCGGACCACTATCCCGTCTTCGTGCGCCTGCGATACAACGGCCGTTAGGCCCTTGTCCGTATGCGGGTAGATATGATAGGGGGAGAGACGGAAATTGAGAGGTGTGCAGAGTAGGAGAAGTGAACGGCGGAGGAAGCAGAGTGAAAGGTAAAAGAGACACAAGATAAACGGAAAAACCATGATTCTGGATTCATTGCAAAACAAGGAGCGTTACGTGTCGCTCCACCCGCGGTTCAAGGCCGTATTCGATTTCATGGACACGCATGATGTTGCGGCCCTGCCGTGCGGCCGCCACGAGATCGACGGCGACAATATCTTCGTCAATGTGCAGGAGCTGGATCTGCGAGACTTGTCGCAGGCACGTCTGGAGCTGCACCGCCGCTATATCGACATACAGCTTCTGCTGTGCGGCCCTGCCGAGACCTTCGGCTGGAGTGAGGCCAAGGATTGCGTCAAGGCCGAGACCGAGTTCGACGAGGCGAAGGACATACAACTCTTTACCGATATACCGCAGTGCTTCTACACCGTGGGCGAGGGTCAGTTCTCGATCCTCTTCCCCGAGGACGGACACGCCCCGATGCTGGGCGAGGGCCACGTCAAGAAGTGCATCTTCAAGGTTAGGATCTGAGGCCGGTATCGGTCGGAAATGAGAGCCGCACGTCTTCGTTAGGGGGCGTGCGGCTCTCGTGTGTATGGGAGGTACACTATACGATGAAGTACCGCGCGTGGGGCGAGGCCAGATATAGTCCGCATACGGATGATTGCGGGTACATGGCGCCGTTCTCCGTAAGGGTGATGCCTATGGCGGCGAAATCGAGCAACTGCGCGAGAGGGAATATGGCCCTCTGGTCGGGCAGCGAGGGGTAGCCGACGGCGGGGCGTATGCCGCGATATGCGGCCTGATACATCTGCTTTATGGTCAGATTCTCGTCGGGGGCGTATCCCCACAGCTCGCGCCGCACGCGGGCGTGGAGCATCTCGCTTGTGGCCTCGGCCAGACGGTCGCCGATGCTCTGCATGAGCAGCGCTGCGTACTGGTCGCCCTCGGCCTTGAGCCGCTCCACCTCCTCGGCGAACGACGGCGAGACGGTTACGGCAAAGACCCCGATATGGTCGCCCATACCCTCCGGCGCGACAAAGTCCGCCAGAGCGAGACACTCTCCCTCGGCGTTGGGACGCCGCTGGCGCGGTGTCGGTATTGTCGTTGTACGCGATACGCCGCCGCAGCACGGACAACCTTCCCTGTGCTTTACTACTATGGCATCATCGGTGCCGTACGCCTCGAAGAATCTAACTTCGGCACGCATGTGATGGCGGCGGGCTATGCGGTCGAGCATCTCGTCGGCCTCGGCCATAAGCCTTTCGGCCTCGGGTGTGCCGCTGCGTACGCCCCACAGGTTGCGGAAATGTATCCAGTTGATATATTCTCGTATGTCGCTTATGTCGATGTCGTATGTACGCAGACCCTCGTATGTGGGTTCAGCAAGTTCTTCATGCGTCCAGTCTATTGCGTGACGCAGTTTCAGGGCCTGAGCCTCGGTGAGCGAGACGTTGCGCGTACGCTGCATCTGCTGCCGCAGTTGCTCCTGCTCGAAGCGCAGGCAGGCGATGGCTCGCTCGCGCTCGCCGCCTGCAAGTCGCATGGCTATGATCGGGTTCTGCGCTGCATCCTTGACATGGAACACAGGGCCATCGTATAGGGGGGCTATCTTGACCGCCGTGTGGAGTGCCGAGGTGGTGGCGCCGCCGATAAATATCGGTACTGTGATGCCTGCCTCGCGCAGACGCTCCGCTACGTGGCACATCTCGTCGAGCGACGGGGTTATAAGGCCGCTCAGACCGATGAAGTCGACCTTGTTGGCAAGGGCCTCCTCGACGATCTTTTCCGCGGGAACCATCACTCCGAGATCCGTCACCTCGAAATTGTTGCACGAGAGCACTACACCCGCGATATTCTTCCCGATGTCGTGTACGTCGCCCTTGACGGTGGCTATAAGGAACTTTCCGGCCGAGTGCGAGGGCGCTGCGCTGCGCGTAAGCTCTATGTACGGGCGCAGTATCTCGACGGCGCGTTTCATCGTGCGGGCCGTCTTGACTACCTGCGGCAGGAACATCTTGCCCGCCCCGAATAGTTCGCCGACATGTGTCATGCCGCGCATGAGCGGCCCCTCGATAATGTCGGCCGCTGCAGGATAGGCTGTAAGGGCCTCATGAAGGTCGGCCTCGAGATATTCGTCATCGCCGCGTTCGAGCGCGTCGGCAAGGCGCTTCTCAAGCGGTATGGTCGTGCGGTCGACGGTCATGTCGGCCTGTTCCGCCGCGGCGTCTTGTCCGTTGAAGCGTGCGGCCATGGCCACGAGCCGCTCTGCGGCATCGTCCCTGCGGCAGAGAATGACATTCTCCAGAGCCTCGAGCAGGTCGGCCGGTATGTCGCCGTACATGACCTTCGATGAGGGGTTCACGATGGCCATGTCGAGGCCTGCGGCGATGGCGTGGTAGAGGAAGACGGCATGCATGGCCTCACGCAGGAAGTTGTTGCCCCGGAATGCGAAGGAGAGGTTGCTTATGCCGCCGCTGACGCGGGCGTGGGGCAGATGTTCGTGTATCCACCGCGTGGCGCGTATGAAGTCCAGCGCATAGGCGTCGTGCTCCTTCATTCCGGTGGCTATGGTGAGCACGTTGGGGTCGAAGATTATGTCCCGCGGGTCGAATCCCGCCTGCTCGGTGAGCAGACGGTAGGCGCGGGCGCATACCTCGATCTTGCGTTCGAATGTGACGGCCTGCCCCTGCTCGTCGAATGCCATCACGACAAGTGCGGCGCCGAGTTCACGCACGCGGCGGGCGCGCTTGAGGAATGTCTCCTCACCCTCCTTGAGCGACAGTGAGTTGACTATGGATTTGCCCTGTATGCACTTCAAGGCGGCCTCTATGACCTCGAAGCGCGACGAGTCGATCATCCACGGCAGGCGCGCCACCTCGGGATCCGAGGCCATGAGGTTGAGGAAATGGATCATCTCGGCGCGAGTGTCCAACATCGCGTCGTCCATGTTCACATCGAGGATCATGGCTCCGTCGCGCACCTGCTTGCGGGCTATGCCTAATGCCTCGTCGTATGCCTTCTCCTTGATCAGGCGCAGGAACTTGCGGCTGCCGGCAACGTTGCACCTCTCGCCGACGTTGATGAATGCACCCGCAGGATCGAATTCATCCAGCCCAGCAAGCCATCCGCGCGGCGCTCCCGCCGTGTGGCGTTTTGCGGGCGGCGTGGCGACGGCGTCGGCTATGGCACGTATGTGGTCCGGTGTGGAACCGCAGCATCCGCCCACGATGTCCACCAAACCCTCATCGACGAAGCGGCGTATGTCGCTGGCCATCATCTCGGGCGTCTGGTCGTATTGTCCCATAGCGTCGGGAATGCCGGCATTGGGGTGTACGCTCACGTGGCATGGTGTGGCGTGCGACAACTCGCGCAGGAATGGTGTCATCTGCGCAGCCCCGAACGAGCAGTTCAACCCGACGGAGAAGAGCGGCGCATGCGATACCGATATGAGGAACGCCTCGACGGTCTGTCCCGAGAGGGTGCGTCCGGCGGCGTCGGCAATGGTTGCCGAGAGCATTATCGGAACGCGTCTTCCTGCCTTCATGAAGACCTGTTCGGCGGCATCCAGAGCCGCTTTGGCGTTGAGCGTGTCGAATACGGTCTCGATGAGCAACAGGTCGACGCCTCCATCCAGAAGTGCCTCAATCTGCTCGGCGTATGCCGCGCGCAGCGTATCGAAGTCGATGGCACGGAAGGCGGGGTTCTCCACGTCGGGGGACATCGAGGCCGTCTTGCCCGTAGGCCCGACCGATCCGGCTACGAAACGCGGCTTGTGGGGTGTCAATGCCGTCATGCGGTCGGCCTCGGCACGCGCGATGCGTGCCGCCGCCATATTTATACGCCTTACAAGCGACTCGGTATGATATTCGGCCTGCGATACGGCCTGTGTGTTGAATGTGTCGGTCTCGATGATGTCGGCGCCCGCTTCGAGATACTGTCGGTGTATCGAGGCGATGATGTCGGGGCGCGTCAAAACGAGCATGTCGTTGTTTCCCTGCAATTTTACCGTGTGGTCACGGAACTCCTCGCCGCGGAAGTCATCCTCCGTAAGGCGGCAGCGCTGGATCATGGTGCCCATGGCCCCGTCGAGGACGAGGATGCGGTCGCTGACGGCCTGCTCTATTGTTTTCATGTCGGTCATGTCGTCTGTTGTTGTCTCTTCGCCCGCATCCTCCTGCCTGCGGGCCGAAGTGTCAATATACCTGTCGGGCTATGGCCTCGACGCTCGCCGTGGCGTTCATCGAGTAGAAGTGTATGCTCGGCACGTTGGCCGCTTTCAGCTCGCGTGCCTGTGCCACGGCCCACTCTACACCCAGAGCCTTCACATCGTCGTTCGAGCGGCAGCGGCGCAGCTCTTCGGCCAGCTCCATCGGCAGGTCTATGTGGAAGGTCTTGGGCAGCAGCGCCTGCTGCGTGAGCGAGGTTAGGGGTTTGAGTCCCGGTATTATGGGCACGGTGATGCCGGCGGCGCGGCAGCGCGCCACAAAGTCGAAATATCGGCGGTTGTCGAAGAACATCTGCGTAACGACATATCTCGCTCCGGCGTCGATCTTGGCCTTGAGGTATTCGATGTCGGTGTCGAGGTTCATCGCCTCGTCGTGTTTCTCGGGATAGCCCGCCACGCCGAAGGTGAAGGGGTGCTCGAGCGGTGTGAACTCTTCGCCGTCGATCATGCGTCCGCCATTGAACTCCTCGACCTGACGGCACAGCTGTACGGCATGTTCATGCCCGCCTTCCGTAGGGATGAAGCGGTTCTCGCCGCGGGCGCGGTCTCCGCGCAGCACCAGCAGGTCGGTGATGCCGAGATACGAGAGGTCGATCAGTTCGTTCTCGAGTTCGGCGCGCGTGAAGCCGCTGCATATAACATGCGGCACGGTCGGGATGCCGTAGCGTCCCTTGAGGGCGGCGGCCACGGCTACCGATCCCGGACGCGTACGCTGTGCGGTGCGTTGGAAAACCCCGTCCGAGATCTGTCGGTAGACAACCTCGGTACGGTGTGTCGTTATGTTGATATATGCCGGATTGAATGGCATCAGACGGTCGATCGAGGCGAAGAGCTGCTCGATGCTGCGTCCCCTCAGGGGCGGCAGAACCTCGAACGAAAAGGCCGTCGTGTGCGGTTCGGCGAGAAAAGATGCGACGCTCATTTGTCGGAATATGTTTTTTGTTTCTGGTATGTATGGACAAAGGTACGACATACGTACCGTTTATCCAACCGCGCGGGCGCGTAATATGGCACCGCGGCGCAAAAAAAGGAATACTCCGACAGCATATAGTCTGTCGGAGTATTCGTATGATGACTGTCGGGAAGTGCCTTAGAGAGCCATCTCGAGAATCTTGCGTACCTTGTCGGGCGTGACATCATGGCGCTCGCCCCATACGGCGCCGCGCTCCGTGAAGCGACGTACGATCTCATCCACCGTATCCTGTCCTACGCCGTAGTCCGAAAGGCGTGTGGCTATGCCCAGCGAGTGGAAGAACTCCTCGGTGCGGCGGATGGCCTCGTCGATGCGGGCCTCGTCGTCACCCTCGGTGATACCCAGCACGCGCGTGGCATATTGCAGCAGCTTGTCGTGCTTGTCTTGACGCATTACGCGCAGCAACTGCGGCAGGACGATAGCCAGCGTCACGCCGTGCGTGATCTCGTGCAGCGCCGTTAGCTCATGGCCTATCATGTGCGTGGCCCAGTCCTGCGGTACGCCCATGGCGATGAAGCCGTTGAGGCCCATCGTGGCGCAGAGCATGAAGTTGGCCATGGTGTCGTAGTCGGGGTTGTCGCCCATGGCTGCGGGCGAGATCTCCATCACCGTCTGGAGCAGGCCCTCGGCCCAGTGATCCATCACGCGGGCATCGACCGGATAGGTCATATACTGCTCCATGACGTGGACGAAGGTGTCGGCAAGGCCTGCGGCGATCATCTTCTTCGGGAGCGAGAAGGTGACGCAGGGGTCGAGCACCGAGAAGCGCGGAAAGACCAGATCCGAGTGGAAGGGGAACTTTTCATGCGTTGTGCGGCGCGAAATTACGGCGCCGTTGTTCATCTCCGATCCTGTAGCGGGCAGCGTGAGCACCGTAGCCAGAGGCACTGCCTTGCGTACGATGTCGTTGCGGGTGATTATGTCCCACGGCTCACCCTCGTAAGGGATGGCTGCGGCTATGAACTTCGTGCCGTCGATTACCGAGCCGCCGCCTACGGCCAGCAGGAAGTCCACACCCTCACGTCGTGCCAACGCTATGGCCTCGACGAGGGTCTCATATTTGGGATTGGGCTCTATGCCCCAGAACTCCACGACGTTGCGACCCTCCAATGCCTTGATTACCTGATCGTATACGCCGTTGCGTTTTACGCTGCCGCCGCCGAAGGTGAGCATGATCTTGCTTTGGGCGGGGATCTCCTCGGCGATGCGGGCTATGGAACCCTTGCCGAAGATGAGCTTTACGGGATTCTGAAATTCGAAATTGTACATCTCTGTCTCCTTTTTGAGTTGTTTGCCGTTACGATTCGGCGTGTAGTGCAATCCGTGCAACGGACGTGCCGCGGCCGCCGTAAAACGGTTCGGCAAATTTAACGTTTTTTTTCTGTTTTGAGGTGTGGCCGCGAAGGATATTATCTTATGTCACATTCTGTTGTGCGGGTGTATGCGGCATGAAGGCATAAAAACAGAAAAAGGGTTACGCACGCGTAACCCTTTTCAGTGACTCCGACAGGATTCAAACCTGTAACCGCTTGATCCGTAGTCAAGTACTCTATTCAGTTGAGCTACGGAGCCATTTGCTTGTTGCGAGTGCAAATGTACGGCGAAAAATAATAAATTGCAAATTTTATCTCATATTTTTTCTTCCGCTGCATGCTTTTTTCTGCGTGTCCGCATGCTTTTTCCTGCGATGCGCCCGGCTGCGGCAGTCAGTTGCCGAACGCCTCTTCCAGTGCGGCAAGGAGTTTCTCGCCACGCAGGTTGCGGGCGATGATGGTACCGTCGGCATCGATTAGGAAGTTTGCCGGAATGGATTGCAGTCCGTATGTCTCGACGGCGCACTCGTCCCCATCCTTGTGTATGTCGATGGCATTTGTCCAGAGCATGTCGCTGCGCATGACGAAATTACGCCACCTCTCGGGTGAGCGGTCGAGCGATATGCTGCATATCTCGAGCCCCTGAAGCGCGTAACGTGTGTATGCCTTGTGCAGGTATGGCATCTCGAGCATGCATGGATAGCACCACGTGGCCCAGAAATCGAGCAGCACGAGTCTCTTGCCCTTGCATACATCGGCAAGGGTGGTGTCGCCCGATATGGTGTGCAGCGGCAGGTCGATGAATTTCTGTCCCACCTCCGTGCGTTCGTATATGTCGATATAGTCGGCGAAGCGGCGCATAGCCGTCAGTTCGCGCATCTTGGCGGGGAACTGCTCGAAACGGCTGCGCATCTGCCCGGCCGACATGCCTTTGCTCTCCTGATAGAGGAACAACTCTACGCCGATGATGTTGTCGATGTTGTCGTCGACGGCCGTCGAGACTATGTCGCGGTATTTGTTTGCCAGCGAGTTGAACCGCTCGCGCGAGAGGCTGTCGCTCGGGTCGAGACGGTAGGCCTCCTCCGTGATGTCGGCCAGACGCCGCGCCACGATGTTGTATTTGTCGTTTACGGGGCCTCCCTCGACAACATATCCATGCTCGAAGTCGGGGCGCATGCGCAGCGGGCTCTTCTCCAGAAGCAGTGTTGTGAGCGTGTTGCCGTTGTCGTCGCAGATGATTGCCGTGGCGGGCTCGTCGGCATGGCCCGTGATGCGGAAACGGTTGTCGCTGCCGACGGCGGCCGTGGCTATGGTGTCGGCCGTAGTCTTCTCGACGATAAGATATACCTGACTTGCGGCCTTGTCGGCAAGCTCCCCTTCGATGTCGAAGCTGATACCGTGCGAGCACCCCGCAGCGGCCGCCATGGCGACGGCCATGAGGAGCGATATGCTGTATTTGGCGATGATGTGTTTCATTATTTGGTGAGGGTCCCCTGAGGAGGGAGGCGATATGTGCAAATGTAACCAAAATCTTCGATACGCGGTTATGTTTGCGCCATTTTCTTCAAAACGTAATTTCATGTCGTTTATTATGTACCGTTCCCGCGTCCCTGCCGTCTGTCGTGCGGCCTCCATCCTTGTGCCGGCTGTGTTTGCTGGTAGGAATAGGGGCCCGGACGCAAAAACCGATACTCGGATTTGTCTCTGCGGCGCTCTTTGCGTATATTTGTCACCCGATTGCGGTGCGGCGGTAAACATCCGGAGTGTCGGAGTCGATGCCCGGAGTTCCCGGCGGACGCTGTGGCAGTGTCCGTGGCGCGCGGCAAAAAGGATCGGATCACGTAACATATTATCTTACCATATAGTTATGACAGGTGTCGAGGTATGGGCTCTGGCCATAGGTTTGTCGATGGATTGTCTGGCCGTGGCCGTGGCCAGCGGTGTCATCATGGAGCGGGTGCGATGGCGTCCGATGCTGACGATGGCTCTGGCGTTCGGACTCTTCCAAGCGCTGAATCCGCTGATAGGGTGGCTCGGAACAAACTATTTCCGCCATCTGATCGAGAGTGTCGACCATTGGATAGCATTTGCCATACTGCTCTTTCTGGGCGGGCGCATGGTGGTCGAGTCCTTCGGCAAGGAGGAGAACAAACACTTCAATCCGCTCGATACGAAGGTCATATTAACCATGGCGCTGGCCACGAGCATCGACGCACTGGCCGTGGGCATATCGTTCGTATGTATGGGAATGAACGAGGTGTCGGATCTCGTATATCCGCTCTGTGTCATAGGGTTCGTATCGTTTGCGGTGACGATGGCAGGGCTTCTTTTCGGCATAAAGTTCGGCGGCCGATACGCACGCCGCATCAAGGCCGATCTCTGGGGCGGCATAATCCTTATAGCCATAGGCGTCAGGGTGCTGGTCGAGCACCTCGGGGGCGAGGCTTGAAAAGCTATGATAGACATATATATGACAAAGGCAGCCTTGCAAAGAGGCTGCCTTTGTTGTGTGGATATGAAGAGGTCAGAGCGTAAACTTCAACCCGACGAAGAAGGTACGCGGCTGCGTGGGGCCGTAGATGTAGACCGAATCCTTCGCGGGGCCGTAGTCGAGATCCCGTTGGAAGCTGTCGAACAGGTTCTTGACACCGGCGCTGAGTTCCATGCCGATAAAGTCGGTAAGGTGGAAGTCGTATGCCATGCGCAGGCCCATGTCCCAGAACGATGGTGTCAGACGCTCGGTGTCGCGTGCGATGTATCCGGCGTTGTGCTGTACGAGCATGGACCCCGTATAGTTGCCGAAGAGCGAGGCCGTCAGATGCCGCGTAAGGTCGAAGTCGGCCGTAAGGTATCCATAGCTGTCGGGGGAGCGGAACATGCGCCGCTGCGGCTCCACGTCGTCCGACCACCTTTCGGGCTCGTCGTAGCGGCTGCGCTGGAAGGTGTAGCCAGCCTGAAGTTCGAATATACCGGCCATGCCGATCTTGAACTCGGCGGTTATGCCCTTGACGGTTGCGCCCGAGGCGTTGTGACGCAGCTTGATTATGTTCCCGGCCTCGTCCTCGCCCACCTTCGAGAGTGCGAATACGTCGTTCAGGTCGGTATAGAAACCCTCGATGAGCAGGTTGGTCTCCACGCGGCCGAAACAGTGGTAGAGGTCTGCGGAGGCGCTCACGCTGTGCGAGTGCTCGGGCTTCAGATTGGGGTCGATGCGTATGATTGCGGCCTGACGGTTCAATACGTCGATATGCAGGTCCTCGTTGTAGGCTTGCGGGGCGCGGTAGCCGCTCGAATAGCTCAGGCGCAGCCCAATGTCGCGGTGGGGTGAGTAACGTATGTTGGCGCGGGGCGAGAAGATGGGTTTGTCGACCATGTTGTGGGCGTCGAGACGGCCGCCGACAATGATGTTGAAACGTTCGTTCTGCCACTCGTTCTGTACGTATACGCCTCCCGACTGTACGGTCTGGGCCATGTGGCGGCCGACGGCGGGGAAGTCGTCCGAGAGGTCGTTGTAGGTGTACTCGGCGCCTGCCGTCAGCTGTGCCGGCATGAACAGGCACCGCTCGAATGCGTAGGTGTATTGTGCCGATGCCACGAGCGTGAGGTCGGTGGTGTGCCCGTATGTGTCGGGGTTCTTGTCGGTACCGTAGTAGCTGTTGCGTTTGATCCCCTGTGCCGATATGCCGACACCGTAACGGTGGCGGGAATCGGCAGAGAACCCGTCGAAACGGAGGCTGCCGCCGTCGATGCGGTGATCGAGCTGCTCGGCTATGTTGGTCATGTGCGGCGCGAGGTCTATCGAGTCGCCGCCGCGGCGGAACTCGTGTATGTGGTGGTATTCGGCCGTCAGTTTGGTGTAGGCCGAGGTCTTGTAGTAGCCGCGGAATCCCGCCGTCTCGGATTGCAGCCGCGGGATGTCGCTGTAACCGTCGCCGTTGCGGTCATAGGCATTGCGGTTCTTGATCATGCCGAAGAGATATACTCCGGCGCGGCGGTCGTCCGATACGAATGATCCGTTGAGCGAGGTGTTGTATTCGGCCGTACCGCCCTTCAATATGTCGGTGACGTTCGACAGCGTTAGAGAGTTGCGCAGCGGCTCCTTGGTTATGATGTTCACCACGCCGCCTATGGCGCTCGACCCGAAGAGGGCGGAGCCTCCGCCGCGGATGACCTCCACACGCTCGATCATGGCTGTGGGCAGCTGCTCGAGACCGTAGACGGCGGCCAAGGAGCTGAATATGGGGTTCGAGTCGAGCAGTATCTGCGAATATTGTCCTTCGAGTCCGTTTATGCGCAGCTGTGTGGTGCCGCAGTTGCCGCAGTTGTTCTCTATGCGCAGCCCCGACTGGAACTTCATCGTCTCCGCAAGGTCGGTCGAGGCCGTGCGGTCGAAGAGTTTGGCAGAGGCGACGTTGACGATAACCGCCGAGGAGCGTTTGTTGGTGACGTTGCGTGTGGCCGATACTACGACCTCATCCATGGCGAGCGTCTGCTCCTGCATGACGAAATTAAGCTCGACGGTCTTGTTGCGTTTCATTACAACCTGCTGCTCGACCGTAGAGTAACCTATGGCTTCGGCGACAATGGTACATGGGCCTTCGGGCAGATTCTTCAGATAGTAGTGTCCCGTGGCGTCGGCCGTGGTGCCTATGGTTGTCCCCTTGACCGATACTGTCACATAGGGTATATGCTCCTGACGGTCGAGCGATATGATATGCCCGTAGATGTTGGCATCCGTGGCCTTGGGCTGTGGAGGTGTCTCCGAAGTGAGGGTTGCGCCGTGCGCTGCCGCAGGCGGGGTGTCCGGCGTGGCGGCAAATATATCGTGTGATGTCGCTGCCATAAGTATGAGCGCAGCGGCGGTGAGTATATTCTTCATCGTATTTTTTTGTTTTTGGGTATGTATGATGTGTCCTGTGCGCCCGGAGCGCAGGACTTGTGGGGTGTACACCCGTATATGAGTGTACACGGTGTCGCGGCAGCGCATGGTCGCGTGCCGCATGTATGTGCGGAGGAACGATCTCCCGAACGTATGTCATGTCAGATTGTTGCGGGCGGCGCTCGCAGAGAGTCGTGTATGGTCGGGCGACTGTATATGGCCGAGGTACGGCGTACGGTCAGTATAACCGAGGCTGCAGCCGAGGCTGTCAGCGTAAGGAGAGCGGCTGCGGCCAATGCCGTGAATACGGACAGGAGGCTTATGGCCTTGCACTGCTGTGCCGAGTGTGAGTGATGGGGGTTGTCGCTCGAACCGGAATATGGGTGCGAGTGTACGACCAGATGTCCGCCGACGTGGTGACTGTGCACGAAGAGAGACGTGCTGCCCAGATATTCCGTGAAGAGCAGCAGCAGGAGCAGGGCTCCGATCTTGCGGACGTATCCGAATCGAACGTTTGCCATCACGGGCAAAGGTAATTCAAATTTTTCGGGAAAAAGCCTCGCGGCGAAGATATTTTTTGACGGAATAATTTTCTGTCGTGAAGCGGAGCCGACACTCATGCCGGTTTTTTGTCGTTGGGGCTGCCCGCAAAACAAAATCACCCGACAGATTTCGGTCTGTCGGGTGTGTATGTCGGCCTTGAATCCAGCCCGGTGAGTGTTTCGGACACTCTCGAGCACTAACGTATGCGCTCGTAGTACTCGCGCGTACGGGTGTCGACGCGGATCTTGTCGCCCGTGTTGATGAAGAGGGGCACCTTGATGGTGGCGCCGGTATTTACCGTAGCGGGCTTGAGCGAATTGGTAGAGGCTGTGTCGCCCTTGATTCCCGGCTCGGTGTACGTAACCTCCATATCGACGATGGGGGGCAGCTCGGCCGAAAGGACGATCTCCTTGTCGGTGTGGAACATCACCTCGACGATCTGGCCGTCGGCCATAAGATCGTAGTTGTTGATCAGGTTCTTGTCGATGATGATCTCCTCGAAGGTCTCGGTGTGCATGAAGTGAGCTCCCATGTCGTCCTCATAGGTGAACTGATAGGGACGGCGCTCGACGCGTACCTGCTCGATCTTCTGTCCTACCGACGAGAAGGTGTTTTCGATTACGCGGCCGTTCTCGAGGTTCTTGAGCTTCGAGCGGACGAATGCGGGGCCCTTGCCCGGCTTGCAGTGCTGGAAATCGACTACGAGGTAGGTCTTGCCGTCCATTTCGATGCACATGCCGATCTTGATGTCTGCAGCTGTGATGGTCATAAGATATGTATTTTATACGTTTTTGAAATTTTCAAGCGGCGCAAAGATACTAAAAAATCCGAAAAAACCGATGCCCGTGCGCGCATTTTATTTACCCTCAAACTCATAATGGGGCAGCGCGACGCCGGCTTGGGCCAATATCCGTTCGGTAACGGTTGCGGCGAGCTGCTCGACAGTGTGTGGATGCGAGTAGAACGACGGCGATGCGGGCAGTATTACGGCGCCGGCGTCGGTCAGGGCGGCCATGTTGTGCAGGTGCAGCGACGAGTAGGGTGCCTCGCGCACGACACATACGAGACGCCGCCGCTCCTTGAGCATGACGTCGGCGGCGCGTTCGATGAGCGACGATGATACGCCCGAGGCGATGCGGCCGATGGAGCCCATCGACGCGGGGACTATGATCATCGACTCGAAGCGTGCCGAGCCGCTGGCGGCGGGGCAGAACATGTCGCTGTTGTCGTATCGGACGATGCGGTCCGATTCTGGCAGACGCTCGCCTTCGTACTCCATGACGCGGCGTCCGTTGTCGCTTACGATGAGGGCTATCTGCTCGATGTCGGGTGCGCCGAGCAGCCGCTCGGCACACTGCCGGGCATATATTGCGCCGCTGGCGCCCGTGACGGCCAATATCACTTTCATACGGTTACACTTTACAACTCTATGATTTTACACTTGAGTCCCATCTGTTTTATGCGTTCCAGCACGCGGGGCAGGGCATAGCTCATGTTTCGGAACGACTTCTCGCTGTCGTGGAAGGCGATGATGCAGCCGGGCTGTATGTACTTCACCACGCCGCGGTAACACTCCGCAGGCGATATTGCCGAGGTGTAGTCGCGCGAGAGGATGTTCCACATGATGATCTTGTACCGGCGGCCGACGGCGCGCATCTGCGAGGGCGTGACACGGGCGTAGGGCGGGCGGAAGAGGTCGCTGTGGAGGATGTCGTCGGCGAAGTCCACATCCTCGATATACTTCTCAAGGGGCATGCCCCAACCCTTCTGGTGGGAGTATGTGTGGTTGCCGATCTTGTGCCCCTCGTCGCGCATGCGCTGGTAGAGGTCGGGGTATAGCTCGGCGTTCTTACCCAGAACGAAGAAGGTGGCCTTGGCGTCGTATCGCCGCAGCGTGTCGAGAATCCACTCGGTGATGCCGGGCGTGGGCCCGTCGTCGAAGGTGAGGAATACGCCGTTGCTGTCGTCTATCTCCCATATCATGTCGGGATAGAGGCGTCGGATGAATTTGGGCGGATTTATCTTCATGTACGGTCTTTTTTTCGCTGTTGAGGACGTCGCTGCGGGGCGTCGCGGCTCCCGTATGCGAACAAGGCAAAAGTAGTGCTTTTTTGTGTAAATCGGGGTATGTATTTTGCGGAAAGTGTTTTTTGGGTTATATTTGTGAACGTGTTGTGCCGCCTCGTGACGGCCGCAAACGGATTATAAAAACATTATCTGTGATTATGAAACGGATCATCATTAATATCGCCGCCGCATTGGCATTGTGTGCTGTGGCGGTGGGGTGCGATGCCTTCCGCAAGGCGTCGTCAGCCGGTGCCTCGGCAACGGGCAATCCCTACGAAGTGATCGTCGTGTGCGCTCAGCCCGAATGGCAGAGCGAATTGGGCGATACGCTGCAGGCGGTATTGCGGCAGCCCGTATCGGAGCTGACAACATACGAACCCATGTTCGACGTGCTGCGAATTCTTCCCGACAACTTCGGCAGCCTTGTCGAGCGCCATCGCAACATCATCACCGTGCAGGTCGACGCCTCGATTGCCGAGCCTTCGATTACGGTGCGTTACGACGTGACGGCCAAGCCGCAGGTCTTTATCTCGATAAAGGGCCCCGACGACAAGAGCGTTGCGGACTACGTATCGGAGAACCGCGACAATCTGGTACGCGTACTGGAGAAGGCCGAGCGCGACCGCTCGATCGACTACGGCAAGCGTTTCGCCTCGGAGCAGACCGAGGTGCTGTTGCGCGAGAAGTTCGGCGTGCAGATGTATGTGCCCGACAACTTCCAAGTGCGCACGCAAAGCGACGATATGGTGTGGATTTCTCAGGAGTATCCCGCCGCAAGTGAGGGATTCTTCATCTATAAATACCCCTACGGAGGCAAGGGCTCGCTCTCGACGGCATCGCTGATAGCCGCACGCGACAAGTTCGCCGCCCGCATACCGGGACCGGCCGAGGGATCTTATATGTCGACCGTGAAACAGATAGCCGACGCCGCGGGTGAGAACTATATCGACTTCGAGCCGCAGATGCGCATGCTGGAGATCGACGGCCGTACGTGGATCGAGATGGCGGGACTGTGGGATGTAGAGAACTATGTCATGGGAGGCCCGTTCGTAAGCTATACGACGGTGAACCAAGCCACCAACGAGGTCGTGACTCTCGATTGCTATGTCTATGCCCCGAAGGGTGACAAGCGAAACATGCTGCGCGAGCTGGAGCACTTCGTCTACCTGATCAACTTCCCCGCAACGTCGGCCGACATGTCGGCTGGTAAGGGCAAGTGACATTCGTCGTATGGGATTCCTTGCAGGGGCTCTGCGCAAGTGCGCGGGGCCCCTGCTGTGTGTTGGGCGGTGCCATATAATGCGGTGACATGCGGCATTTATCCTTTCCGGGGAGTATCTTCTCTATCGAAGCGGGCGAAAGGGGAGACAGGCTTGCCGAAAGGCGCTCGAAAAGCATCGTAAAAGTTGGAAATAAGAAAAATTAGACTTATCTTTGTTTCAGCATTTGAAATCTATTGTTAATTCGGGATTCTGATCTTTCGGCAGGTTCGGCAGATTGGGATTCTGGTTTTTTACTGTTTTAGTTATGGCGAAAGAGGTAATTTATCTTACGGCTGAAGGATTGCAGAAGCTCAAGGATGAGCTCAATCATATGCGTTCGGTGGAGCGTCCTGCCATATCGGCGGCTATAGCCGAGGCGCGCGATAAGGGCGACCTGTCGGAGAATGCAGAGTATGACGCGGCGCGCGAGGCGCAGGGTCTCTTGGAGATGCGCATCGCCAAGCTGGAGCAGACGCTCACCAATGCGCGCGTGATCGACGAATCGAAGATCGACAAGAGCAAGGTGCAGATATTGAGCAAGGTGACGCTGCTGAACCACAATAACAACAAGCAAGTCGTCTATACGATCGTCTCGGAGAACGAGGCCAACCTGCGCGAGGGCAAGCTCGCCATCGGTACGCCCATAGCCAAGGCTCTGCTGGGCCGCAAGAAGGGCGATATCGTGGAGGTGACGGTGCCTGCGGGCATCATCAAGTTCGAGATCCTCGACATCAGCATCTGACCTTGTGTGCCCGAAGGGGCGCGATCGAGAGGGGGCGAATAATAGCGAATAATAGCCGACGTTGTAGGAATAGAGTAGATAAGATACGGGCGGAGAGAATATTTACACATCTCTCCGCCCGTATTTTTGTAAGGCGTTGCGGTCTGTACCTTGAAAGGGCTTTTATCGCCGTTTAAGGGCGTCGTAACGACATACGGCAGCCTTCCAGTCGATAACCTGCCATAGGGCCTTGACGGCGTCGGCACGGGCATTGCGGTAGTCGATGTAGTAGGCATGTTCCCAGACGTCGATTGCGAGCAGCGGATGCAGGTCGTCGGTGAGCGGGTTGCCGGCGTTGGATTTGCTTACGATGGAGAGGGCTCCCTTGTCGTCGGCCGCGAGCCATACCCATCCCGAGCCGAAGAGCGAGACGGCGGCCTGAGTCATGTTCTGACGCAGCGAGTCCGTGTCGCCGAAAGCGGCGTTTACGGCTTCGAGCAGCGGCCCCGAGGGCATGCGCTGCGGTGCGGGCGAGAGCGTGGCGAAATAGAAGTCGTGGTTCCACGCCTGCGCGGCGTTGTTGAAGACGGGCCCGTCGGCCTGACGGATAATCTCCTCTAGCGCCATGCCTTCGTAGAGGGTGCCGGCGATGAGCTCGTTGAGCTTGGCGACATAGGCGGCCGTGTGCTTGTCGTGATGGTAGAGCAGCGTCTCCTCCGAGACGTAGGGTGCGAGCGCCTTCATGTCGTAGGGCAGAGGCGCCAAACGGAACTTTTCGGTTGCAGCGGTGGTTGCCATGATCGTAATTTTATAAGTGAAAAGGTGTTAAACAATCGCCCTGTTTATTGCAAATATAATACCTTTTCCCGAGAAAAACCAATAAAACAAAATCTCACGGAGGCTTTGTGCATGGTCGATAGTCGTTGTGCGGTAAGGAGGTTTTGGAAAATTGAAGATTATTGTTATCTTTGCGGTGAGGATAATTGCGTATGCCTAAACTCTATGTCATATCCGGATGCAACGGAGCAGGTAAAACTACGGCATCTTATGCCGTGCTGCCGGAGATGCTTGAGTGTCGGGAGTTCGTCAATGCCGACGAGATAGCGAAGGGTTTGTCTCCGTTCAATCCGTCGCGTGTCTCGATCGAGGCGGGACGTCTGATGCGTCAGCGTATGGATGTCCTGTTGTCGGACGGTGCGGATTTTGCATTCGAGACGACGTTGGCCACACGCTATTATGCGCGGTTTATCCGCATGGCTCAGGAAAAAGGGTATTTCGTATCGTTGCTTTATTTCTGGCTGCCGACGCCCGAACAGGCGGTCGAACGCGTCGCACGGCGTGTAGCCGAAGGTGGACACAACGTCCCGCCCGAGGTGGTCAGAAGACGATATTATCGCGGCCTGCGCTACCTGACGACGCTCTATATGCCGATCTGTGACTATTGGGTCATCTACAACAACAGTTCGGCCGACGGCGTGAAGAAGGTCGCTTACGGCGCCCGCGATGAAATAAGGGAGGTGGTCGATACGTTAGGTTATAGACAAATATGTAAACTGTAAAATATTAGACCTTATGAGTGAGATCGAGATTGAGCAGATGCAGGAGAAAATAGACGCCGGGATACTCCTTGCCCAGCAACGCTTGAAAGAGAGAATTAAGAAGGAGGACGGTGAACTTGTCATCATGCGCGACGGCAAGATCACACATGTGAAGGCCGAAGATTTGTAACGGGCCTTCGGGCTGCCGAGCCCCGACACGGAGTACTACGCCCCGACTATTTCGAATAGCCGGGGCGTAGCCTTTTCATATTCGGCATGTTGCTGCCGCTGAGTATCGGTATGAATCCGTATCTCTTGTTGTTCGTTTTTACAGATAATAAGATGTGCTGGTTGCGCGGCCTTGATGTTATGGCCTGTTATTTATCCTTATGGGGCTCGGAAAAGGCCTCGTATACGATGCGCGATATCTCGGCCGTAAGGGCGGCATTAGCCTTGTCGTCGAGGCCGGAGTCGGCAATAAACACGGTTATGATGTAGCTGCGCCCGTCTGGCAGGAAGACGATGCCTATGTCGTTGTCGGCAATCTTTATCCCTTGTGGCGTACGGTCCGACGAGCCGGTCTTGTGGGCCATGACAATATGTTGCGGCAGGCCTGCATGCAATTTGTCTATGCCCGTCTCAGTCCTTGTCATGTGGCGAATCAGAGCCTCGGTGCTCGCCGAGGTCAGCAGTTCCCCATTGGCAAGGCGGTCGAGCATGTATGCCGCAGCGCGGGGGCTGCATACGTTTATGCGTTGGTTGTCGATGTCGCGGTGCATATCCTCTTCAGTCGCGGATATGGTCATGGGGTATATGCCGGCCTGCTCAATGGTTTTGGCGACGGCTTTTATCCCGCCTGCGTAGTCTATGAGTATGTCACAGGCGTTGTTGTCGCTCATCGATACAGCGTATGATAACAGAGAGTCGATCGTGGCATCGAACCATCCTTGCGGATGACGCTTGAGCATGGGCGAATATGTGTCCGGTCTCATCTGTCCGGCGGCGATCGCAATGCGATGCGATAGCGGAGTATGTGTGACCTCCGTTCTTTTCAGTACGCTGATTGCTACGGGTATCTTGAACGTGCTGAGCATGGGGAACATTTCGTCGGCGCGGTATGTTAAGGTACGTCCGTCGGAATCTTCGGCATAGATGCCCACACGTGCAGGTATGTCGTGCAGCAGGGTGTCAATTAGTCCTTGGGCTGCAGATGCTGTCATAGGAGTGTTATGACACGATGTCGCCGTGATGCATAGTATCACGGCGACAGTTGCGAAAGATATTTTCATAATCAATACATTAGTGTCCCGTTAAAATGGGACGAGTTAAACAATTAATCAAATAGCCCCGGAATAATGGGATTATATAGATCTTTGACATCATTGAAATTAGTCTTGTCGAACAGGTCACGCAAGTGGGTTTTGTCAGTCAA